>JAABUN010000575.1_pt1 | contig 92928 bp, 91 predicted proteins | sample 5559311 | NCBI WGS metagenome assembly JAABUN01 (sample SAMN10711877, study PRJNA513370) | rock metagenome | isolation source: Antarctica rocks | place: Antarctica: Victoria Land, Siegfried Peak sud | reverse complement strand
CCGACGCAGCTCACGCTCCTCCACCTCGCTGATCTTGAGAGCCTCGACCGCCACCGCCCCGAAGTTCGCCGCCGTTATGACAACTCCTTCAAGACCCAGACATATTTCCGGGACCCGGTACTAGCGGTGCGATCCGTGGTGAGCCGCGCGGCCCCACTAGCCCGTGAAGCGCACCGCCCGCACGCGCGCGGCGCAGCTCCGGTAGCCGAAGCCGAGCGTCCGTGCGCTCGTGTGGCTGTCGGACAGGAAGGTCACGCGGGCGGTGACCCGGTGGCTGCCCCCCCGGCTCGTGCTCACCCGAGCGGTGTACGGCGACTCCCGATCGGTGCGGAGCTTGTGCCCGTCGAGTGAGAACACCACGCTTGAGATCCGGCGGCCCGTGACGATCGCCGAGAACGACCGCCGGGTGCACGATCCGCGGACCCCGCCTCGAGCGATGCCCGAGGGGTCGGACTTCAGCTTCGCCTGGCCCGACGCGGTGCCTTCAGAGGCGTCCGAGGCCGAGGTGCAGCCCCGGTCGGCGGGGAAGTCGATGCGCCCGTCGCGGTCGTTGTCGATGCCGTCAGAGCAGTTCGGCGGGTCCGTCTCGTCGTTGTCGTTCGGGTTGTACGTCCGGCCCGGACCACTCAAGCAGCCCGGATCCTGCGCATCGACACGCCCGTCACCGTCGTTGTCGCGAGCATCGGAGCACTGCGGCGGGTTGGTCTCGTCGTTGTCGTTGGGGTCGTACGCCCCACCCGGGCCACTCAAGCAGCCCGGATCCTGCGCATCCACACGCCCGTCACCATCGTTGTCGCGGCCATCGGAGCACTGCGGCGGGTTGGTCTCGTCGTTGTCGTTGGGGTCGTACGCCCCACCCGGGCCGCTCAGGCAACCCGGATCCTGCGCATCCACACGCCCGTCACCGTCGTTGTCGCGGCCATCAGAGCACTGCGGCGGCGCCGCCAGGACGCACGGGTTGCCCTTGAAGTCCGCGGTCGCCTCGCCGATGACGACGTCGGCCACCGAGCCGTCGGTCGGGACCCGGAGCTCGAGCGCACGTCGGGTGATGCGACCCGGCACCTGGACGGTCTGGTTGAGCAGCAGGCTTGCCAGCGGCCCGACATCGACGGTCATCGGCGCGTTGTCCTGCGGGACGGTGATCGCCTGGCCGTTGACCGCGAGGTTCGTGACCACGGAGGAGCTCGCAGGCACGGGCTGACCGTTCTGGCAGGTGTAGGAGGCCGTGGCGCTGAGCACGGTGGCCGTGACGACGAGCCCCGGGAGGGTGATCACCGGATTGGTCACCGACGCGTCGGCGCGGGCGCTGTCGCCGTTGGCCGCCGGCGCGGCGGCCAGGTTGTCCGGGTTCACCGCGGTGGTCGCGTTGGCCGCGTCCACCCGCACCGGCCCGACGTCGGTCGGCATCAGGATGGCCGCGCTGTCATCGACGCACGGCGCGTCTGGGCCATTGGCCACGATGGGCTCGAGGATCGACTGGCCGCCGAGCGCGACGCGCAGCGCGCTCGCCCGGCACGAGAAGTCCGAGCCGCCCGCGCGCGGCGCGGCCGCGGCGTTGGGGGCGAGCCCCAAAAGGACAGAGGCGGTTGCGGCTGAGGCCAGCCAGCCGACGGTCCTACGGCGTGTTCCGCTAGTCATATCTGAAAGCCCCCTTGTGAACGTTTCCGAGTCCGTACGCCTCTGGTGCGACGATCCTCGGCTGCATGCGGTGTGCTCTTCGAGCACCTCACCTGGCAGAAGTTTCGGCAGGCGCAAGGCCGAGCTTGACCCCTGCACGAACGTCGTAGAACCGGCGTGCGTGCAGCGCCCCCACGGAGCGCGACGGTCATACTGGCCGGCACGATGCGCTTCTTCTCGCTGACCACCGTCGCGGCAGTCGCCCTCTCCTGGGGGCTGGCGGCAGGCGGCGCGGGAGCCGCACGCGCGTCCAGCGGTCCGGCGCTGGACCCTGCTGCGCTCACGACGCTGTCCAACGAGCGCACCCTCTCGCGCTGGGCCCACTCGGAAGAGCGGGCCACGGTTCGAAGCAACCCCTCCTCGGGCGCCTCTCGCATCGGTCGCCTGCACCTCGACACCGAGGACGGCCTGCCTGAGGTCTACCTGGTCTTGCGGGGCTACACCGACCAGAGCGGTCGCCGCTGGGTGGAGGTGCGCTTGCCGGCGCGCCCCAACGGCCAGACCGGGTGGGTCACGCGCGCGGCGCTCGGCGCCTTCCACCGGACCACGTCGCTGCTCAAGATCGACCGTCGCACGCTGCGGGCGACCCTTACGCGTCGCGGCAAGGTGGTCTGGCGCGCGCCGGTGGGCGTGGGCAAGGACGCCACTCCCACGCCGGCCGGCCGCTTCTTCGTCCGCGAGCGGCTCGTGCCCCGCGCCGGCTCGATCTACGGAGCGCTCGCCTTCGGCCTGAGCGCGTACGCCCGGGTAAGTGACTGGCCGGGCGGCGGCGTCGTCGGCATCCACGGCACGAACCAGCCGCAGCTGATACCGGGGCGTCCGTCCCACGGCTGCATCCGGGTGCGCGCCGCCGATCTCCGCCGTCTCGGCCGGCTGCTGGAGGTCGGCACGCCGGTGCGAATCGCCTGAGCTACGCCGGTTCGATCGTCACGCCCGTCGTCTGCTGCATCGCCCGCAGCTCCTTCTGCAGGTCGCGGATCTCGTCGCGCAGCCGGGCGGCGTACTCGAACTTGAGCTCGTCGGCTGCCTGGAGCATCTCCTCCTCGAGCTCGATGATCGCCTTCTCGAGCTCCGGCGTGGCCATGCCGTCGGTCTTGGTCTTCTTGCGATCCGAGCGCCGCTTTCCGCGCGGCGTCTTGCCCTCGGTGAGCAGGAACTCCGCGATGTCGGAGATCCCCTTGACGATCGAGGCGGCCGTGATGCCGTGCTCCTCGTTGTAGGCGAGCTGGATCTCGCGGCGCCGGTCGGTCTCCGACAGCGCGACACGCATCGCCGCGGTCTCCTTGTCGGCGTACATGACCACGCGCGAGTCCACGTTGCGCGCTGCGCGGCCGATCGTCTGGATGAGCGAGGTCTCCCCGCGCAGGAAGCCCTCCTTGTCGGCGTCGAGGATCGCGACGAGCCCGACTTCGGGGATGTCGAGGCCCTCGCGCAGGAGGTTGACGCCGACGAGCACGTCGTACTCCCCCAGGCGCAGGTCGCGGATGATCTGGATGCGCTCGAGCGTGTCGATCTCGGAGTGCAGGTAGCGGACCTTGAAGCCCATCTCGAGCAGGTAGTCCGTCAGGTCCTCGCTCATCTTCTTCGTCAGCGTGGTGACCAGCACCCGCTGGCCCTTCTCGACGATGACCCGGCACTCGTTCATCAGGTCGTCGATCTGGTTGCGCGTCGGGCGCACGTCGACGGGCGGGTCGACGATCCCCGTCGGGCGCACGATCTGCTCCACGATCGTCTTGGAGTGCGCGCGCTCGTACTTGCCGGGAGTGGCGGAGACGAAGACGATCTGCGGAGTGATCTGGAGGAACTCGTCGAACTTCTGCGGCCGGTTGTCCATCGCGCTCGGCAGCCGGAAGCCGTAGTCGACCAGGGTCTGCTTGCGCGAGCGGTCCCCCTCGAACATGCCGCCGATCTGCGGGACGGTCTGGTGGGACTCGTCGAGGAAGCACACGAAGTCCTCGGGGAAGTAGTCGATGAGGCAGTAGGGCCTGCTGCCGCGCGGGCGGCCGTCGAGGATGCCCGAGTAGTTCTCGATGCCGTTGCAGAAGCCCATCTCCTTGAGCATCTCCATGTCGTACTGCGTGCGCTGGCGCAGCCGGTGGCTCTCGAGCAGCTTGCCCTCGGCCTCGAGCTCGGCGCAGCGCGCGTTGAGCTCGCGCCCGATCTCGGTGACCGCCGCCTCCACGGTCCCCTCGCGCACGTTGTAGTGCGAGGCGGGCCAGATCGCGACGTGCTCGAGGTCGTCCTGGGTCAGCTCGCCCGTGAGCGGGTCGAACTCCTGCAGGCGCTCGATCTCGTCGCCGAACAGCGTCGCGCGGTAGGCCGTGGAGTCCGAGTAGGCGGGGAAGATCTCCAGCGACTCGCCGCGCACGCGGAAGGTCCCGCGCCCGAGCGCGACGTCGTTGCGCGTGTACTGGATGGCCACGAGCTTGCGAAGCAGGCCGTCGCGGTCGATCGTCTCGCCCTTGACGAGGTTCTGCAGGTTGTCGTCGTAGGTCTCCGGCGAGCCGAGCCCGAAGATCGCAGACACCGAGGCCACGATGATCACGTCACGGCGGGCGAAGAGCGCTGCCGTCGCGGCGTGCCGGAGCCGGTCGACCTCTGAGTTGATCGCCGAGTCCTTCTCGATGTAGAGGTCCTTGCTCGGTACGTAGGCTTCGGGCTGGTAGTAGTCGTAGTACGAGACGAAGTACTCCACGGCGTTCTCGGGGAAGAACGTGCGGAACTCGTTGCACAGCTGAGCGGCGAGCGTCTTGTTGTGCGCGAGGACCAGCGCAGGCTTCTGCAGCTCGGCGATCGTGGCCGCCATCGTCATCGTCTTGCCCGTCCCCGTGGCGCCCAGCAGGGTCGTGTAGCGGTTGTCGGCGCGCACGGACGCGGAGATCTCACGGATCGCCTTGGGCTGGTCGGCGGCGGGGGTGAAGACGGGGTCCAGGCGGAACTCGGGCATCGGTCCACAAGGTAAGGGGTCGCCAGGTCAGCTCCTGTCCGCCATCCGCCGCCGGTCGCGGACCACGGCGTCCACTTTGGGGGTAGGGTCGCGCACCATGGCCAGCGAGACAGTCCGCGCCCTGTTCCGGCGCAAGTCAACCGCCGAGCTTGTCGCAGACACCGACGCGGAAGGCGGCTTGAGCCGCTCCGTCGGTGCCCTCGACCTCACCGCGCTCGGGATCGGCGCGATCATCGGCACCGGGATCTTCGTGATCATCGGGGAGGCGATCGGCGACTCGGGCCCGGCGATCATCCTGAGCTTCGTCCTGGCCGGCGTGACCTGCCTGTTCTCCGCGCTCTCCTACTCCGAGCTCGCGTCGAGCATCCCGGTGTCCGGCAGCGCGTACACCTACGGCTACGCGACCCTCGGGGAGCTGCTGGCCTGGATCATCGGCTGGGACCTGATCCTGGAGTACGGCGTGTCGGTCGCCGCCGTCGCGGTGGGCTGGGGCGGCTACCTGAAGGACCTGCTGGCGTCGCTGTTCTCGATCGAGCTGCCGAAGGCGATCGCGAGCCCACCGGGCATGGGCGGCACGTTCAACGCCCCCGCCGTCTTCCTCATCGTGGCCGTCAGCGCGGTGCTCCTGATCGGCGTCCGCGAGAGCACCCGCTTCAACACCGTCATGGTGATCACCAAGCTCACCATCCTCGCCTTCTTCATCGTGGTCGGGATCTTCGGCGTCAAGAGCGGGAACTACAAGCCGTTCTTCTCCCACGGCGGCGGCGGGACAGTCGACGCGGCCGCGCTGATCTTCTTCGCCTACATCGGCTTCGACGCCGTCTCCACCTCCGGGGAAGAGGCCAAGGACCCCGGGCGCGACCTGCCGCGGGCGATCGTCGGCTCGCTGCTGATCGCCACCGTGGTCTACATCCTCGTGGCCATCGTGGCGGTGGGCCTCGCGTCGGAGAAGCAGCTGTCGAGCTCCGAGGCGCCCCTGACGACCGCCATCCGCCAGGCCAACGTCGGGTCCTGGGCCGGCGACATCCTGTCCTTCGGCGCCTTGGTCGCCATCACCAGCGTCGTCCTCACGGTCCTCTACGGGCAGACGCGGATCACCTACGCGATGTCCCGCGACGGGCTGTTCCCGCGGTGGATGGGCAAGCTCACGTCGCGCCGCACGCCGCTGTGGGGAACGATCGTCTTCGCCAGCCTGACTGCGGTGATCGCGGCCTTCCTGCCGCTCGACCAGATCGCCAAGCTCGTGAACATCGGGACGCTGTTCGCGTTCCTGATCGTGAACATCGGCGTGATCGTGCTGCGCCGCACCCAGCCCGAGCTCGACCGCAAGTTCCGCGTGCCGTTCGTGCCGCTCTTCCCGCTGATCGGCTCGGCGCTCTGCCTGTACCTGATGAGCCGGCAGCCGGCAGAGACCTGGCTGCGCTTCGTCGTCTGGATGGCCCTCGGCCTGGTGTTCTACTTCGCCTACGGGCGCACGCACTCGCGGCTGCGGCGCGGCCTGGAGGTTCGCGAGCTGTAGGAGGCTTCAACAGCCTCCGGGCTCAGAGGCCGAGCTCGCGCGCGTACTCGGCGCGGTACTGCTTCTCGGCCGCGCGCACGCGGACGACGTACTCGCGTGTCTCGCGGAACGGGATCTCCGCCACGCGGAACGGCTTGCCGTCCTGCGTCGCGGCGGCCACCCAGCCCTCGACGTTCCCCTCTCCGCCGTTGTAGGCGGCGAGCGCAAGCGCCTCGTCGCCGCCGAAGCGGTTGAGCAGGTAGCGCAGGTAGTACGCGCCGTAGGAGATGTTCACCTGCGGCGTGGCGAGGTCGTCGATCTCGAAGAGGACGCCGCCCGACTTGCGGGCGATGTCCCTGGCGGTCGCGGGCGTGATCTGCATGAGGCCCAGCGCGCCCGCGCCGGAGACCTGACCGTCGCGAAAGCGCGACTCCGTGTAGATGACGCCGGCGAGCATCGCCGCGTCCAGGCCCTTGTCGGCAGCCTGCTGGCGGATGATGTCCTCGTGGCGCAGCGGCAGCGCGATCTCGCGGACCGCGGTGTCGAACACCCCGGACGCAACGGCCACGCCGCCGAGCCCGAGCAGCACCGCGACCACGAGCGCGATCCCCCGCGTGCGCCGCCGCCGGAGGGCACGGCGCCGGCGCTCGGCCGCGGTGGCCCGCGGTGCGCGCTTGGCCCCCGGCGCCTTCGCGCTGCGGGAGCTCATCGGCCCAGTGAAGCAAGGACGTCGGCCAGAGCGGCCTCGAGCGCTTCGACGCTTCCGTCGTTGACGACCACGTAGGAGGCCCGGGCCGCCTTCTCCTCCTGGGTGAGCTGCCGCTTGGCCCGCTCGTCGACTGCCTCGTGGCCGCGGGCCGCTGCGCGCGCGAGGCGGATCTCCTCGGGGGCGACGACGGCGATCGTCGCGTCGTACAGCGCCTCCATGCCCGCCTCGAACAGCAGCGGCGTCTCGACCACGGCCGCGCGCGGCGGCGGCGCGGCGGCATCGGCGGCGGTGCGGAAGTCGGCGACGCGCTGCCCGACGAGGGGCCAGATGAGCCCTTCGAGCCAGGCGCGCTCCTCCGGAGAGGCAAACGCCCTCCTGGCGACCGCGCCGCGGTCGACCGCGCCCTCCGGAGCGACCTCGTCGCCCCAGCGTTCCACGACGGCGTCGCGGACCGCGTCGCCCGAGTAGAGCTCGTGGACCACGGCGTCCGTGGAGAGGGTCGCCGCACCCAGCCGCGCGAACGCGGCCAGGGCGGTGGACTTGCCCGAACCGAGTCCGCCGGTCAGGCCGACGAAGGCAGTCGGCACGGACAGGAGCTACTGCTCGGTCGGTGCCTCGGCCTCCGCGGCGGGCTCGGCGCCTGCGCCGGCCTCCGGCTCAGCCGATGCCTGCGGCTCAGCGGGTGCGTCGGGCTCAGCGGGTGGCTCAGGCTCAGCGGGCGCGTCGGGCTCAGCGGGCGCGTCGGGCTCCGTGGCGGGCTCGGGCACCGCGGAAGCGTCCGGCTCCACGCCGGCCTGCGGCGCAGCGGCGGTCTCGGCCTCCGCGGGGGATCCGTCCTCGTCGCCGGCGGCCTCGGGGTCGGCGGGAGACGCGGCGGCCACAACGGCCTCGGGCTCCGCCACACCGGCCGCAGCTGCATCGACCACGTCGGCGTCGCCCGTGCCGGCCTCGGCGGGGCTGAGCTGCGTGCCCTCGCCGAACGTCGCAGCTGCGGCGGCCTGCCCGTCGGTGAAGGCGGACTCGTCGAAGCCCTCCGGAACCGGGACGTCGTCGAGGTTGCCGAGCTCCTCGGCGGACAGGTCGCGGATCGGGAGCACCTGGCCCTCGACGCGCTTGACCGACAGCGACAGGCGACGGCGCTCGGAGTCGATCTCGAGGATCTTCACGCGCACGGGGTCGCCGGGCTGCACGACCTCCCGCGGGTTCTCCACGTGGTGGTTGGCGAGCTCGGAGATGTGCACGAGCCCCTCGACGCCGTCGAGGATCTCGACGAACGCGCCGAAGGTGACGACCTTCGTGACGTTGCCCTCGAGCTCGTCGCCCACCCGGTAGGTGTCGACGACGCGCTGCCACGGATCCTCCTGGGTCTGCTTGAGACCGAGGGAGATGCGCTGGCGGTCGCGGTCGATGTCGAGCACCTTCACCGCGACGGTGTCGCCGATGTTGAGCAGCTCGGACGGGTGGTTGACGTGCGACCACGACAGCTCGGAGATGTGAATCAGGCCGTCGATGCCGTTGAGGTCGACGAAGGCGCCGAAGTCGACGATGTTCGAGATCTGGCCCTCGACGACGAGGCCGGGCTGCAAGCGGTCCAGGATCTCCTGGCGCTGCTCCTTGCGCTCCTCCTCGAGCACCGCGCGGCGCGAGAGCACCACGTTGTTGCGAGAGCGGTTGAGCTCGATGACCTTGCACTCGATCTTCGTGCTCATGAACTGGTCGAGGTCCGGCACGCGGCGGATGTCGACCAGCGAGGCGGGCAGGAAGCCGCGCACCCCGAGGTCGATGATGAGGCCGCCCTTGACGACCTCGATGACCAGGCCCTCGACGGGCTCGCCGCTCTCCGCGGCCGCCTCGATGCGGCGCCATGCCTTCTCGAAGCGCGCGCGCTTCTTCGACATGATCAGGCGACCGTCTTGATCCTCCTTTGTGAGGACCAGCGCGTCGACCTCCTCGCCGAGCTCGACCTCCTCGGAGGGGTCGATGCTCTTGCGGATCGAGAGCTCGTTGGAAGGGATGACCCCCTCGCTCTTGTAGCCGATGTCGACGAGGACCTCGTCCTTGTCGATGCGCACGACGATGCCGGATACGACCTCGCCCTCCTCGAAGAGGGTGAAGGTGGCGTCGTAGTTCGGGACGATCTGCCCGTCGATCTCGAGCAGCAGGCCGTCGGAACCTTCGACGACCTTGGCTTCTGGCGTAGTTGAGATGGTGGTCATTTGTCCGCCGATGCTAGCGCGTGCGTTCCAGCCGGTGCGGCCCGACCGCCCTTCCTAGAATCCTTCCTCATGCCGGTTCGAGCGACCAAGCGCGGCGACGAGCGCACCCCTCTCAGCGGGGAGTACGACGTCCTCATCTGCGGGGCGTCCTTCGCGGGGTTGACGATCGCGCGCGAGCTCCAGGGCAGCGGCGCGCGGGTGCTGATGATCGACCGCTACGAGATCGGCGAGCGGCAGACCTCGGCCTGCGCCGCGCCGACCGAGTGGCTCGTGAACATGGGCCTCGATGCCGCGGTCAAGCAGACGTTCTCAGAGCTGGTCATGCACCGCCCGGAGAAGAAGTACACATGGGGGCTGCCGTTCAGCTTCTCCACCTTCGACTACCGGCAGCTCTGCGGCCTGCTGCGCGCTCAGGGCACCGAGACGGAGTTCGAGACCGCGAAGGTGGACGGGCGTAGCGGCCACACGATCCACACCGACCGCGGCGACCTCTCCGCCCCGCTGATCGTCGACGCCCTCGGCTGGCGGCGGACGCTCTCCAACGCCCCCGACGCGATCCAGCCGCCGGAGGCCCGACTCTCGCGCGGCCTCGAAGTGCATCCGCCGGCCAACGGGGAGGAGCTCGAGCTCTGGCTCGACCCGAAGTACGTCGCCTCGGGCTACGGCTGGGCGTTTCCCGCCGACGACGAGGTCCGCATCGGCTTGGGCTCGTTCGAGCCGCGCAACCACGTCAAGAAGGAGACCGACCTGCTGACCCGCGACCTCGGCCTCGAGCCCAACGAGTACCAGGGCAACTGGATACCGCACGAGCTGCGCGCAGCCACCGAGGACGGGATCTTCTTCGTCGGCGACTCCGCCGGCCACTGCCTGCCCCTCTCCGCGGAGGGCATCCGCACCGCGTTCTACTTCGGACTGGCCGCAGGTCGCGAGTTGCGCCTCGTGCTCGACGGCCGCCAGAGCCGTGAGCAGGCACTCGAGCGCTACGCCGCGTTCTCCGAGGAGACGCGTTGGAAGTTCCGCTGGATGCTGCGCACGCAGCAGCTGGTCGGGCGCTTCAACTCCTCGCGCCTCCTCGACCGCGTGCTCGACGTCATGAGCTCGCAGGGGCTGATCGACTGGAGCTTCAACCACTACTTCCGGATCGCTGACCCGGCCTTCGCGCTGGAGGGCTCGAAGCGCACCGTCGGTGCGTCGGCTCGCGAGCCCGTAGCCGCCTGAGCGAGGTGCCGAAAGCCGTCTGGGTCGGGCAGGTCGAAGCCAGCCGCAACTCGCGTTGCGCTGCTCGCGGGCGCCGCGACGGCGCGGGATCGGTTCAGAAGCCGCGGCGCTCGCGCTGGCCGGTGAGCCGGGGGTCGTGGGAGTCGTGGTGCCGGCTCTCGAGCCAGACGTGCCCGAGCCACAACGCAGCCAAGGCGCCCATCACGACCATGAGGCCGACGGCCTCTGCCGTGACGGCGCCCAGGGCGAAGAAGAACGCGAAGCACGCGACGAGCCCGATCACCAGGACCCAGAAGGCATCTCTGATGGTGTTCATGTGCTGATCGTTGCTTGTATTCGACGCGGGGTCAAGCCCTTCATCCGTCCACGCCGCCGGTGTCACTCGCGGACGATGAGGAAGACCCCGAGCGCGAGCAGCAGCACCCCGAGGAGCTGACCGGCCGAGATCGGGTCGCGGGTCACCCCGAGCCAGCCGAACTGATCGACGACGAGCGAGACCGAGAGCTGCGCCGCGATCGTCGCCGCGACGACCGGGCCGGCCCCGAGCGTTCCCACCGTGATGAGCACCGTGGTGACGTAGACCGCGCCGAGGATCCCGCCCGCGAGGTACCACCACGGCACGCTCGTGGCGCCGCCGACCTGCCCGATCTCGCCGCGGATCGTGACCAGCGCCAAGAGGGCGACGAACCCGAGGAAGAAGGAGACGCTTGCCGCGGGCAGCGATCCGATCTCGCGGCCGAAGCGCCCGTTGATCGGTGCCTGCAGCGCGATCAGGCCGCCCGCGCCCGCAGTGGCAAGCAGTGCGGTCGTGCGATCCACGGCCTACTTCGCGTCCATCCAGGTACGCCCCACGCCGACGTCGACCGCGAGCGGCGGCAGGTGCGGCCAGGGCGCGGTCATCTCGCGCTCGGCCAACGCGCGCACCGCGTCCATCTCGGCTTCTGGACCCTCGAAGAGCAGCTCGTCGTGGATCGTGAGGATCAGCCGGGTGGCCAACCCCTCGCGCGCGAGCGCTTGGTGGGAGCCGATCATCGCGAGCTTCATGACGTCGGCCGCGGTGCCCTGGATGATCGTGTTGACCGCGAGGCGCTCGCCCAGCGTGCGCACCTGGTAGTTGCGCGCCTTGAGCTCGGGGATCTGGCGGCGGCGCCCGAAGAGCGTCGTCACGTGCCCGGCCTCGGTGGCCTCCTCGATCGTCCGAGTCATGAACGCGTGGACTTGGCCGAAGCGCGCGAGGTAGGCGTCGATGAACGCCTTGGCCTCGTCGCGGCCGATGTTCAGGCGGTCGGCCAGGCCGTAGTCGCTGAGGCCGTAGACGATGCCGTAGTTGATCATCTTCGCCTTGGAGCGGTCCATCGGCGTGAGCTCCTCGGGCGCCCGCCCGAACACCTGCGCGGCGGTGGCGGTATGCACGTCCTCCCCGCGCAGGAAGATCTCCTTGAGAACGGGCTCGTCGGCGACGTGGGCGAGCACACGCAGCTCGACCTGGGAGTAGTCCGCGGAGAGCAGCACGTGGCCCGGCGCGGCCTCGAAGCAGCCGCGGATCTCGCGCCCCAGCTCGGTTCGGACCGGGACGTTCTGCATGTTCGGGTCCGTGCTGGCGAGGCGGCCGGTCTGCGCGGCGGCCTGCATGAACGTCGTGTGGATGCGGTCCTCGGCGTCCGTGAGCTGCGGCAGCACGTCGAGGTAGGTCTTTGACAGCTGGTTGAGCTCGCGCCAGCGCTCGATCTTCGGCACGACCGGGTGCTCGTCGCGGATCGCCTGCAGCACGCGCGCGTCGGTCGAGAAGCCCGTCTTGCCCTTGCGCTTCCGGGTCAGCCCGAGCTTCTCGAAGAGCACATGGCCGAGCTGCTGCGGGGAGCCGAGCACGAACTCCTCCCCCGCGAGCTTCCAGACCTCGCGCTCGAGCGTGGCGATCTCCTCGTCGACCTTGCACTTGATGACCGCGAAGCGCCCCTTCTCCAGCCGCACCCCGGCCTGCTCCATCGCGCGCAGCACGACGACGAGCGGCAGCTCGATTCCGGCCATCACCGGCTCCAGGCCGCGCTCGACGATCTGCTCGCGCTGCCAGTCGGCCAGCGCCGCGGTGAGCAGCGCGTCGGCGGCCGTCGGGTCCTCGACTTCCGCCGCGAACCCGCGCTCCTCGACGAGCTCTGAGAACGGATAGCCGCGGCGCGCGGGCTCGAGCAGGTAAGCGCCGAGCAGCGTGTCGTGGACCAGGAGCGGCGGGACGGTCCCGAGCCGCTTGGCGTCGTGGGCGATCAGCGGCCGGTCGGCCAGCGCGGCGGCGAGATCCTCCGGGCGGGCGCACTCACCCGCGAGCAGGACGTCGCCCGCGCAGGCCGCCCAGCGCCACGTCGGCTCCGCGGCGAAGAGCTCCCCCTCGGCGACCTCCGGCGCGCGGATCGCAACGGACACCTCCGCGCCCGCGGGCAGCGCGCCGGCCAGTGAGGCCAACGGCGCTTCCCTGACCATCGCCTTCAGCGTCGTCTCGGCGACGGGTGCGGGCGCGGCGACCTCGTCCTCGCCGAGCGCCTCCTCCAGGCGCCGCAGCGGGTCGCGCAGCTCGAAGTGGCGGAAGGTCTCGCGCAGCTTGGAGCGGTCGGGCGCGCGGGTGAGCTCGGCGGTCGGGTCGATCGGGACGGGGATGTCGCGCTGAATCGTCGCGAGCTGCTTGGAGACGCGCGCGTCGTCGGCGTGGTTGACGAGGTTCTCCTTGCGCTTGGCGCCGGAGATCTGATCGATGCTCGCGAGCACCGTCTCGAGGTCGCCGAACCTCTGCAGGAGGTCCGACGCGGTCTTGTCGCCGATGCCCGGGACGCCCGGGATGTTGTCCGACGTGTCGCCCTTCAGGCCGTAGAAGTCGGGAACGAGCTCGGGCGGGATGCCGTACCGGTCGATCACCGCCTGGCGGTCGTAGAGCTTGGTGTCCGTGATGCCGCGCGCGGTGGCCATGACCTTCACGAGGCCATCGTCGCCGATGAGCTGGAAGGCGTCGCGGTCGCCGGTGACGATCACCGACGGGACGCCGACCTCGCGCGCGCGCTCCGCGATCGAGGCGATGACGTCGTCGGCCTCGTAGCCGTCGACGGATACGTTCGGGTAGCCGAAGGCCTCGCAGAGCTCGACGATGTGCGGCCACTGCTGCTTCAAGAGATCCGGCCGCGACGTGCGCTGCGCCTTGTACTCCGCGTAGACCTCCTTGCGCCCGGAATGGCCCTTGTCCCACACGCAGATCGTCGGCTGGGAGCCGTGCTCGGTCATCAGCTTCACGAGCATCGAGGCGAAGCCGAAGATCGCGTTGGTCGGGAAGCCCGTGGACGTCGCGATCGACTCCGGAAGCGCGAAGAACGCGCGGTAGGCCAGCGAGTTGCCGTCGATCAGGTAGAGCTCGTCGGGCTTGGTCTCGGCCATGCGCCTGACCCTAGATGGTTGATTTCACGGGTTCGGCGCCGCGCCCGATCACCCACCTAGGCCGTGAGCACCAACGCGCGCTCGCCGCGCACCACGACCGTGTGCTCGACGTGCGCCGACAGCGAGCCGTCGACGGTGGCGATCGTCCAGCCGTCGTCGCGCGTCTCGAGCTCGGGGTCGCCCAGCCCGAGCATCGGCTCGATCGCCAGCACGAGGCCCGCGTTGAGCGGCCGGCGCAGGTGCGGCCAGTCGACGTTGGGCACCGAAGGTGGCTCGTGCAGGCGGCGACCGATTCCGTGGCCGAGCAGCTCGGGGAAGACCGCGACCGCGTGCTCCCGCGCCGTGCGCTGGGTCGCGGCGCCGATGGTCCGCAGCTGCCTGCCCTCGATCGCGGCGTCCACGGCGGCTGCGAGGCAGGAGTCAGCGGCGCGCAGCAAGCGGCGCGCCTCGGGGCGCGGCCGGCCGACGGAGACGGTGATCGCCGCGTCGGCGAGGAAGCCGTCGAGCTCCGGGGTGACGTCCAAGGTCACGAGATCGCCGTCGCGCAGCACGCGCGCGCCCGGAACGCCGTGGACCACCTCCTCGTTGACCGAGATGCACGTCGTGCCGGGGAAGTCGTAGGTCGCCTGCGGCCCGGACACCGCTCCGTGGCGCGCGAAGATCCGGGCCGCGACGTCGTCGAGGAATCCGGTCGTGACGCCGGCGCGGACCTCGCGCCGCAGCTCGCCCAGCGTCTCGGCGACGAGCGCGCCGACCCGCCGCATTCCCGCGAGCTCTTCGGGCGTCTCGATCGACACGCCCTCAGGCCGCCACGCCGCCGAAGTCGAACGCCACGCCGGTGAGCTCCTCGCTGACCGCCCACAGCTTCGCGGCGGTCTGCGCGTCCTTCGCCGCGGAGGAGGCGTCGACGAGCTTGGGCGCTCCGCGCACCTCCCCCGGGCCATCCGGGCCGACGTAGGCGGCGCCCGGAAGCGGCTCGACGGCGGCGAACAGCGTCGGCAGCGCACCGGCCTCCGCGGACTGGGCGACGACGCGGTTGAGCACCACCATGACGAGGTCCTGCGCCTTGCTCGAGGTGCCCGTCTGCAGGTTCGTGGCGGCATAGCCCGGGTGCGCGGCGGTGCTCGTGAGCTTCGAGCCCGCGTTGTCCGCACGCCGCTGCAGCTCGAAGGCGAAGAGGAGGTTCGCGAGCTTGGACTGGCCGTAGGCGGGCCACGGCTTGTAGCTCTCCTCCCACTGCAGGTCGTCGAAGCGGATCTTGCCCATGCGGTGCGCGCCGGAGGAGACGGTCACCACGCGCGGGTGCTCGGCCTCCAGCAGGAAGCCCAGCAGCAGGCCGGTGAGCGCGAAGTGGCCCAGGTGGTTCGTGCCGAGCTGCGACTCGAAGCCCTGCGCCGTGCGCCGCAGCGGGGGCGCCATGATCCCCGCGTTGTTGACGAGCAGGTCCAGCGGGCCGTCCCAGGCGTCGGCGAAGCGGCGGACGGAGTCGAGGTCGGCGAGGTCGAGCTGGCGGACCTCGACGTCGGCCGGGATGCGGCGCGCCGCCTCCAGCCCCTTGGCGGTGTCGCGGACCGCCAGGATCACCGAAGCGCCGTGCTGGGCGAGCTCCCGGGCGGCGTGGAAGCCGATGCCGGAGTTCGCCCCGGTCACCACCACCATCCGGCCCGTCTGGTCGGGGATCTGCGCTGGACTCCATCCGCTCATGCCGCCCACGCTACCCCGCCGGCCGTGAGCTGCCGCGCGCGCCCGCGGCGCGTCGCGCTCAGCGCAGGTAGTAGTGCTGGCCCGGCATGAAGTCCCCGAGCGCCTCGGCCCGGGCGCCGGCGGCGAGCACGGCGGGAACGAGCGGGTCGCTGTCGTTCATGGCGAGCAGCAGGTCCTCGGCGCCGAAGAAGGCGCGCCCGAGCACGTGCTCCTGCGCGGCCGGGGTGCTCTCGTTCAGCGCCCAGGTGGACACGAAGAGGTCGGCGGTCACTTCGAGGTCGCGCACGAGGCCGAGCGGCACGACGTTCAGGCGCCCCGCCACGACCGGCGCCCCGGGCTCGGTGTGCAGGACCACGCGCTCTTCCCCGAGCACCAGCGACAGGTGCAGCCACTGCAAGGCGGAGAAGACGGGGGTGTCGATCAGCACGCAGGTCGGGGCGCCGGGGTGCAGCCGGTCGAGCAGGCGCATGAGGTTGCCGTAGCCCGCGCCCCACTCGACGATGACCTCGGCCTCGGCGAGCGGCCGGAGGCGCTCGTAGCGCAGGAGGTGATGCAGGTGGTGGACGGTGTTCGAGGAGGTCACGACGCCGTGCTCGGGCAGCGCCGTCCGCGGCGGGTCGCCGGCGTCGGGCTCGTTCAGGAGGTCGTGATCGGTGAGCCGCTCGAGCACCCAGGGCAGCTCGTGCGCGAGGTACTTCTCGCCGACGAACATCTGGTGCGCCACGGAGGGATGGCGCAGGTAGTCGCGCGGCGGCGTGGGGCGCAGGGCGCGCTCGAGCCCTGAGTTGCGCTCGGCCCAGTCGGGGCGGACGAAGGTCGGGTCGACCGCCCCGCCGACCGCGTCGAGCTGATCGCTCAGGCGTGTCGCCAGGCGCGTGAAGGCCTCGGAGGGCAGCGAGGGAGTCGGCACGGGGCTCGAGTTGTAGCCTCCGCCGCTCATGGCGTCCACCCCCTCCGCCCAGTACTCCCTGACGATCCGCGTCGAGATCGAGCACAAGCCCGGGATGCTCGGGCGGGTGACCTCGGCCATCGGCCAGGCCGGCGGCGTCATCGGCACCGTCGACCTCGTGGAGGCCAAGGACGACAGGCTCCTGCGCGACATCACCGTCGACGCAGGCGGTCAGGAAGAGTGGGGCTCGATCGTCGAGGCGATCGACGCGGTGGACGGCGTCCGCGTCGTCGACACGACGGACCGCACCTTCCTGATGCACGTGGGCGGCAAGATCGAGCAGCGCAACAAGCACGCGCTGCGCACCCGCGACGACCTGTCGATGGCCTACACGCCCGGGGTCGCGCGCGTGTGCACCGCGATCCAGGAGGACCCGGCCAAGGCCTTTCAGTACACGATCAAGCGCAACACGGTGGCCGTGGTCTCCGACGGCACCGCGGTGCTCGGACTGGGCGACATCGGGCCGGAGGCGGCGATGCCGGTCATGGAGGGCAAGTGCATGCTCTTCAAGGAGTTCGCGGGGGTCGATGCCTTCCCGATCTGCTTGAACACCAAGTCGCCCGACGAGATCGTGGAAACGGTCCGGCGGATCGCCCCGACCTTCGGCGGGATCAACCTCGAGGACATCTCGGCGCCACGCTGCTTCGAGATCGAGGAGCGCCTGAAGGCCGAGCTCGACATCCCCGTCTTCCACGACGACCAGCACGGGACCGCCGTCGTGGTGCTCGCCGCGCTGATCAACGCCTGCAAGCTCACGGGCCGCGAGCTGGGGAGCCTGCGCGTGCTGGTGACGGGCCTCGGCGCCGCCGGGGTCGCGGTGTCGAAGATCCTCATGGAGGCGGGCGTCTCCCACGTGGTGGGCGCCGACTCCAAGGGCCTGGTCTCCACGGAGCGCGAGGACTACCTCAGCGGGACGATGAACGCGTCCAAGCGCTGGTACGCCGAGCACACGAACCCCGAGCGCCTGACGGGCACGCCCGCCGACGCGCTGGAGGACATGGACCTCTTCATCGGCCTCTCGGGCGCGCGGATCTTCCCCGCCGAGGCGCTGAAGGGCATGAACGCCGACGCGATGGTCTTCGCGATGGCCAACCCGAATCCCGAGGTCTCCCCCGAGGAGGCCGCGCCGTACGCGCGGATCATCGCGACCGGCCGCTCGGACTACCCGAACCAGATCAACAACGTGCTGGCCTTCCCCGGGATCTTCCGCGGGGCGCTCGACGTCCGCGCCAGGCAGATCACCGAGGACATGAAGGTCACCGCAGCCCACGCGATCGCCCAGATCGTCTCCGACGCCGAGCTGCGGGAGGACTACATCATCCCCTCGGCCCTCAACCGCGACGTCGCGTCCGCGGTGGCCGCCGCGGTCGCCGATTCCGCACGCCGCGACGGCACCGCGCAGGCCGACCAGGGAACGATCGGCTTCGCCGCGATCGACGCCACGCAGTTCAGCGCGGGCTGAGCGCAACCTCCGCCGCCCGCACACGTTCACGGGGCATGCGCCCCAGCCTCCTGCTCGCCCTCGCCGGGCTCTCCATCACCGCCGCACCCGCCGCGGCTGACGAGCTCCTCAGCTCGGCTCCGGGCGCGGTCAACCTGGCCGCGGGCGGCGGCTATGCCGTCTGGGCGCAGCCCAACGAGGACACGGGCTGGCACCTGGTCGTCCGCGCGCCCGACGGCGCGGTGACCACGCCGCACGTCGCGGGCTTCCCGGGGCCGCCGGAGGCGTCGGTCGGCACGGGTGCCGCCCGGGGCGTGCCCGGTCGGCCGCTGCTGGCGGTGTACGCCCGGGCGAAGGGCGCCAGCAGCGACCTCTACGCGCTCGATCTGCGCACGGGCCGCGAGCACCTCGTCAGCGCGGTCTCGACCGCGCGCGCCGACGAGCTGGCGCCGAGCGTGCAGTACGGCCGCCTGGCGTTCGTACGCCGAGGTGGCTCGCGCCCCGGCGTCTACGTGTGGTCCGGGCGCGGTGCGGCGCGGCGGCTCTCGTCGACCGTCGCGACGCAGACGGCCATCAGCGAAGGACGCGTCGCCTACGCGACGGCCCGGACCGTCGTCGCCCGCCCGCTCTCGGGCCGGGGCGGCGCCTCTGCGTTTCCGACGACCTCACGGCCACGCAGCCTCGTCATCGACCGCTACCACGTCGGCTGGCTGCAGAACGGTGGGCGGGTCTTCCAGAGCGGCCGGCTCGGCGGCTCGGGCAGCGTCGCCCCCTTCCCGGTCCGCGCGGCCGACCGCAGGCTGGCGCCCGCCACGCAGTCGATCGCGCTGCGCCACGAGCAGGTCGCGCTCTCCCTCGATCCCGACGGACTGCACCGCCTCACACCCGCTCTCACGTTCGGCGGCTGATCCCCTCCGCGTCGCTGGCGCGTAGCCCCTCACATGAACGTCACGATCACCGGCGCGACCGGGCTCATCGGAACCAAGCTCGTCGCGGCCCTCAAGGCCCGGGGCGACGCCGTCACCGTGCTCTCGCGCAACCCCGCCAAGGCGCAGGAGGCGCTCGGCGTCGAGGCCGTCGCGTGGGACCCCGCCGCCGGCCCGGCGCCGGCCGGCGCGCTCTCGGCCCGCGACGCGGTCGTCCACCTCGCGGGCGAGCCCGTCGCCCAGCGCTGGAACGCGAAGGTCAAGGCGGCGATCCTCGCCTCCCGGGAGACGGGCACCCGCAACCTCGTGGCCGGCATCGCGGCCGCCGAGCCCAAGCCGACGGTTCTGGTCTCCTCCTCCGCGGTCGGGTACTACGGCAAGCACGGCGACGAGCGCGTGCCCGAGAGCAGCCCGGCCGGCACGGACTTCCTGGCCGACGTCTGCGTGCGCTGGGAGCGCGAGGCCGATCTGGCCGAGGGCCTCGGCCTGCGCGTCGTCAAGATCCGCACCGGCGTGGTGCTCGACGCCGCCGGCGGCGCCCTGAAGACGATGCTGCCGGCCTTCAAGGCGGGCGTCGGCGGCCCCGTCGCCGGCGGCGCGCAGTACATGCCGTGGATCCACGTCGACGACATCGTCGGCCTCTACCTGAAGGCCCTGGAGGACACGAGCTGGAGCGGCGCCTACAACGGCGCGGCGCCCGAGCCCGCCACGAACAAGGAGTTCTCCACGGCGCTGGGCAAGGCCCTGCACCGTCCTAGCGTCGCCCCGGTGCCCAAGCTCGCGATCAAGCTGCTCTACGGCGAGATGGCCGAGATCGTCACCGACGGCCAGCGCGCGGTCCCCGAGCGCCCGCTCGCCGGGGGCTACACCTACCAGCAGGCCGAGCTGCTGCCGGCGCTGGAGAACGCGCTGCGCTGACGCCCCCGGAAGCGGAGGCGCGCGCTGGAGAGGCGTTGGCCCCGGGGCGAAGACGCCGGAGGACGGCGCCGCGCCTCCTGCCGCTCAGCTCGGCTGCGGCTTCTCCGGGTGCTCGAGTCCGGCCGGGCCGTCGAAGTGCGTGGGCTCGGGGATCGCCCGCGTGTCGTCCCCCACGCCGGGCCGCGGCGCGATCTCGAGGCCCGGGCGCTCGTCCTCCGGGATCGTGCCGCCGCCGTCGGGGTGGTCGCCCGTCGGAGCGTCGCCGTTGCCCGAGCCGAGCGCTGCCCGTGCCGCGTCGCGCTCCTCGCGGAGCGCCTGGCGCTCGGCCGGCGTCGGATGCGCGACATCGGCCGCGGCGTAGGACTGGTCCTCGTCGAGCGTCTCCTCCTGCAGCAGCGTGCGGGTGAGCGACTCGAGCTTCCCGCGGTGCTCGGTCAGGAGCATCGTCACGTCGTGGTGGGCCTCGTCGACGATGCGGCGGACCTCGTGGTCGATGAGCTCCTGCGTGGCCTGGGAGGTCTCCGCCGCTCCCGGCAGCAGCATGCCGTTGGAGGGCTGTCCCTCCACGGCGATCGGGCCGATCGCCTGGCTCATGCCCCAGCGCGTGACCATGCCGCGCGCGATCCCCGTGAGCTGCTGGATGTCCGACTCGGCGCCCGTGGTGATGTTCCCGTAGACGACCTCCTCGGCCACGCGGCCACCGAGCGCGACGAGGATCTTCGAGCGCAGGTAGGCCTGGTCGTAGTTGAAGCGGTCGGACTCCGGCGCGCTCAAAGTCACGCCGAGGGACATGCCGCGCGGGATGATCGAGACCTTGCGGACCGGGTCGGCACCGTGCGTGAGCATCCCGACGAGCGCGTGGCCGGCCTCGTGGTAGGCCGTGCGCTCGCGCTCCTCCTCGCTCATGACGACCTTGCGCTCCGCGCCGAGCACGACACGCTCGAGCGCGTCACCGAGGTCCTGGCGGTCGACGCGCTTGTGCCCGCGGCGCGCGGCAAGCAGCGCCGCCTCGTTGATCAGGTTCGCGAGATCCGCACCGACCATGCCGGGCGTGGAGGAGGCGATGCCGGACAGGTCGACCTCGCCCTCCAGCGGCACGGAGCGCGTGTGGACCTTCAGGATCGCCTCGCGGCCGACCTTGTCCGGCGGCTGCACCGTGACGCGGCGGTCGAAGCGGCCGGGGCGCAGCAGCGCGGAGTCCAGCACCTCGGGGCGGTTGGTCGCGCCGAGGACGATGACCCCGATCGAGGGGTCGAAGCCGTCCATCTCGGTGAGGATCTGGTTCAGCGTCTGCTCGCGCTCGTCGTGGCCGCCCATCGCGTTGCCCCCGCCACGGGTGCGGCCGATCGCGTCGAGCTCGTCGATGAAGATGATCGCGGGCGCTGCCTTCTTGGCCTGCTCGAAGAGGTCGCGGACGCGGGAGGCGCCGACGCCGACGATCATCTCGATGAACTCCGCCGCGCTGGCGGTGAAGAACGCGGCGTCCGCCTCGCCGGCCATCGCCCGCGCGAGCAGCGTCTTGCCCGTGCCCGGAGGGCCGCTGAGCAGCACGCCCTTCGGGATCCGCGCGCCGAGCGCCTTGTACTTGTCGGGGTTCTTGAGGAAGTCGACGATCTCCTTGAGCTCGTCCTCGGCCTCGTCGATGCCCGCGACGTCGTCGAAGGTCGTGCGCAGCTGGTTTGAGTCCTGGTCGACGCGCTTGGCCTTGGAGCGCCCGAAGCCGCCCATGCCGCCTGCGCCCGCCGAGGCGGCCGCCTTGCGGATGAAGAAGACGAAGACGCCGATGATCAGCAGCGTCGGCAGCAGGGACAGCAGGAAGCTCGCGATCAGCGAGCGGCCGGCGGTGGGCGGCTCGGCGTTGATCTCGACTTTGTTGTCCTGGAGGATCCGCGAGAGCTGGTCGCTGTTGGCGAAGGTCGGGACCTCGGTGGTGAACTTGGTGTTCGCCTTGGCCTCACCGGGCGGGTCGAACTCGCGCTTGAACTCGCCCGAGATCGTCTCGCCGCGGGAGGAGATCTGCTTGACGTTGCCCTGCTTGACCTGCTCGACGAAGGTCGGGTTGTAGGAGACGCGCGCGGGGCGGTCGCCGCCCGGCAGCAGCGTCGACAGCCAGAAGTTCAGGGCGACGACGACGACGACGGCGATGAGGATCGGGCGCCAGCGCATGCCGCCCAGCGGACCCTTGGGTGCGTCGGGCTTGCCCCGGCCGTCGGCGGCCGGGTCGACGCGCCATGGCGTGCGCGTCGGCTCCTTCTTGCGATCGGCGGACTTGCCGCGACCGTCGTCGGCGGTCAGCCGGGCGTCGTCGGGCGGGTGGCGCTGGTCGTCGGAGGGCCGACGAGGGTCTTCTGCCATCACCACAGGTTACCCGGGGACCTGAACCAGCCTTCAACGGGCGCGAAGTCCGCGCGCGGCCGCTCAACCGGGCGGGAAGGACCCCGTCCGGCGGCGCACGAGCCGGCCGGCGCGGACGTCGAGTAGCGAGTACGCGGTGCTCGTCGTGTTCCCGTCGGCGTCGATTCGGTAGCCCCCTACCGGGCTCGTGCGCTTCCCGAGCCCGAAGAGGGCGCGGGTGACGGCCGCGCGGTCGTTGCCGAGCGCGCCCGCACGCTCGATGGCCGCGAGGATCAGCTTCATCGCCTCCGACCCGTAGATCGCTCCGGTCCTCGCGGGCAGGCCGAACGCGTCGCGGTAGCTGCGGTCGAACGCGCGGACGCCGGGTAGCGGCTCGAGGACCCCCGGGGGCGCGGTGAGGTGCGTCCGTGCCTGGGTGCCCGCGCCGAGCGCGGCGGCGAACGCGTCGGTGGCCAGCTCGGCGCCTGCGAAGAGCTCGAGCTGAGGGTCGGCCGCGTGAAGCGCGTCGAAGAGCCGCGGAAGGCGCTCCGTGAGCGCGCCCGCGACCACCACGCAGTCCGCTCCGCGCTCCTCGACTCCCGCGACCACCGCCGCCACGTCGAGCTCCTCGCCCAGCTCTCCGCGGCCGCCGACGCCGAGAACGGCGATCCGGGCCTCGGCCGCCTCGCGCTCGACGGCTCGGGCCAGGCCGCTGCCGGCGATCCCACGGTCGTCGAGCACCTGCAGACGCCGGCATCCCTTCCGGGTCAGGCCGGAGACCAGCGCACGGGCCTGCACGCCGTCGTCGGGCACGGGGCGCGCGAAGCTGCGCACACCGGAGGGGTAGTACCTCTCGGGCTCGCCTCTTCCGGCGTCCTGCGACCCGGTGAGGCCCTGATCGCCGCTCGTGGGGCTGACCTGCGGAACGCCGCCCGCGTTGAGGATCGGCAGCGAGATCGCGGTGGCGCCGGACGGGCCGTCGCCCAGGTAGGCGATCGCCGTGCGGTCGCGCACGACGGTGCGCGCGTTGTCCGCGGCCTGCTCGCGGGTCCAGCGTCCGGCCTTCGGCGTGGAGCCGTCGAGCACCACGAGCTTGACCACGAGCTCGCCCGCCTTGCCTCCGGCCTGGCGCAGCGCGAGGCGCGCACCGTTGGCCACGGCTTCGGACTCGGGCCCGGCGGGGCCTTGGAGCGGCAGGCTCGCGTACACCGTCAGGGTGGTCGCGCCCGTGTCGGACGCCCGCTCCTCGGCGCGCTCGCAGGCCGTCAGGCCCAGAGCCAGGACGGCGGCCAGGAGCGTGACTGGGCGCAGGCGCATCGCGGCCCGTGGCCGCGAGAGCTCGCTCAGGCCTTCCGGTTGCCCGGAAGCGTCGGCGCGACCATCCGGGCGGCCGCGCCGAGCAGCACGATGACGATCGTGATCATGAAGGAGTCGAAGCCCTTGGTCCCGAGGGCCCAGAGGACGATCCAGATGACGAGGCCGGCGGTGGTGGCTGCGACGAGACCCATGAGGCGCCGCAGTCTACAAGAGGGCTGCGGCGGGCCGAGCTCAGGCGTCGAGGGCCGCGGCCAGGCCGGCGACGAGCTGGCGCACCGCAGCGGCCGGGTCGTCGGCGTGCTCGGCGGCCGCGCGCACCAAGCGCGAGCCGACGATGACGCCGTCGGCGCCGGCGTCGGCCGCGGCGCGCGCCTGCTCGGGGGTCGCGATGCCGAAGCCGAGCGCCACGGGGACGTTGGTGTGCGCCTTGGCCCGCGCGACGATCGGCGCGAAGGAGCCCTCCAGCGCGGCGCGCTCCCCTGTGGTGCCGGTCACCGAGACGGTGTAGAGGAAGCCCCGCGCGCGGGCGCCGATGCGGCCGAGGCGCTCGTCGGGCGACGTGGGCGCGACGAGCGGGACGAGCGCCAGGCCCGCCGCGTCGCAGGCGGCCAGCACGGCGGGCGCCTCCTCCAGGGGGAGGTCGGGAACGATGAGCCCGCTCGCGCCCACGTCGCGCAGCGCGGCGGTGAACGCCTCGATCCCGCGCGCGTAGACGACGTTGGCGTAGAGCATCACGACCACCGGCAGGCGCGCGGCGAGCTGCTCGCAGACGCCGAGCACGCCGTCGAGCGTCGCGCCGGCGCGCAGCGCACGGGTGCCCGCGGCCTGGACGACCGGGCCGTCGGCGAGCGGGTCGGAGTACGGCACCCCGAGCTCGACCAGGTCGGCGCCAGCGTCGGCGTAGGCCTCGCCGATCGCGCGGGAGCGGTCGAGGTCGGGGAAGCCGCCCATCAGGTAGGGCATCAGCGCGGCGCGGCGCCCGGGCCTGCCGAAGGCTGCCGCGATGCGCTGCGCCCCCGCCCCGGGGGCGCTCACAGCGCTTCCGCGCCGAGCTTCTCGAGCACCTGCGCGAGGTCCTTGTCGCCGCGGCCGCTCAGGCAGAGCAGGTCGAGCGTGCTGTCCGACGGCTCCTCGAGCACGTGGTGGAAGGCGTGCGCCGTCTCCAGCGCGGGGATCAGGCCCTCGGTCCGCGTCACGAGCGAGAACGCCAGCAGCGCGTCGGCGTCGGAGACCGCCACGTAGCTTGCGCGGCCCGAGTCGCGCAGCCACGCGTGCTCGGGGCCGGCTCCGGGGTAGTCCAGGCCGGCCGAGATCGAGTGCGCCTCGACGATCTGGCCGTCGCCGTCCTGCATGATCGCCGACATCGAGCCGTGCAGGATCCCCGCGCGGTTGCCCGCGGTCAGCGGCGCGCCGTGGCGCCCGGTCGCGATCCCCTCGCCGGCGGCCTCCACGCCGATCAGCTGCACTTCGGCGTCGTCGACGAAGGCGGCGAAGATCCCCATCGCGTTGGAGCCGCCGCCGACGCAGGCGACGACGCGGTCGGGCAGGCGCCCCTCGCGCTCGAGCAGCTGCGCCCGCGCCTCGTCGCCGATCACGCGCTGCAGGTCGCGCACGAGCGCCGGATACGGGGCCGGACCGACGACCGAGCCGATGATGTAGTGCGTGTCCCCCACGTTGGTCACCCAGTCGCGGATCGCCTCGGAGGTCGCGTCCTTGAGCGTTCCCGAGCCGGCCTCGACGGGCTGCACCCGCGCCCCGAGCAGCTCCATCCGCTGGACGTTGGGCATCTGGCGGCGCGTGTCCTCGATGCCCATGTACACGATGCACTCGAGGCCGAGCAGCGCGCACGCGGTGGCGGTCGCGACGCCGTGCTGGCCCGCGCCGGTCTCGGCGATGATGCGCGCCTTGCCCATGCGCTTGGCCAGCAGCGCCTGGCCGAGCGCGTTGTTGATCTTGTGCGAGCCCGTGTGGTTGAGGTCCTCGCGCTTTAGGTAGATCGCGCGACCCGCGTGCTCGGAGAGCCGGCGCGCGCGATACAGCGGCGACGGGCGGCCGGCGAAGTCGCGCAGCAGCTCGGCGAGCTCTGCGGTCCAGGCCGGGTCGGCGAGCGCGCCGGCCCAGGCGATCTCGAGCTCGGCGAGGGCGGGCATCAACGTCTCGGGGACGTACTGGCCGCCGTAGGGGCCGAAGCGGTGCGCGATCGTGCTCACCGGGCGACCTCCACGGGCTCGTCGGCCGTGGCGCGCACCGCGGCGACGAACGCCTCGACCCGCTCACGGTCCTTGACCCCGGGCGAGGCCTCGACGCCCGAGGAGACGTCGACCGCCCACGGCGCCGTCTGCGCGATGGCGCCTGCGACGTTCTCGGGTGTCAGGCCACCCGCGAGGACGAGCGGCAGATCGGAGCGCCGCTCGAGCGTCAGCCCCCAGTCGAACGTCTCGCCGGTGCCGCCGGGCTCACCCTGGCGGTAGGCGTCGAGCAGTTGCGCGTCGACGTTGCGAAACGCGTCGATCGCCTGGACGTCGGCACGGGCGCGGATGCGCGCGGCCTTGGCGACCTTGACGCCGGCACGCCGGGCGACCGCCTCGCAGAACGAGGGCCCCTCCTCGCCGTGCAGCTGCACCCAAGTGAGGCCGACGGCCTCCGCGGTGCCCACCACCTCGTCGAGCGTCGCGTTGACGAAGACGCCGACGAGCTCGGTCCGGCGGCGCAGCGGGGCGGCGATCTCCGCGGCCGCAGTCAGCGAGACGGCGCGCGGGGAGGCGGGCCAGAAGACCAGGCCGATCGCCCACGCGCCGGACTCCACGGCGTGCTCGCCGTCCTCGGGGCTCGTGATGCCACAGATCTTGATGCGGGGCGCGCGGGACACGCCCCGCATCGTAGAGCGGGCAGGGCGCTCAGGTCCCGTCCAGCTCGAGGTCGTCGACCGGGTCGAACTCCGTCAAGCGGACTGAGTCCGGCGACGACGAGACCGCAGGCTCGTACCGCTCCTGCCTCCCACCCGGGGAACCAGTCCTCAGACCGGTCCCTCGTGGTGGCCCGTCAGCTCCCTCAGCGCGTCCTCGGGATCCGGCGCCCGCATCAGGCTCTCGCCGATGAGCACCGCGTCGACACCGACGCGCTCGAGCTCCTCGAGCTGCTCCCGGTCGCCGAAGCCGGACTCCGAGACGACGGTCTTGCCCGCCGGCACGTCGCTGAGCAGCTCGAAGGTGCGCTGCACGTCGACGGAGAAGTCGGTGAGGTCGCGGTTGTTGATCCCGATGACGTCGGCGTCGAGCTGCTCGAGCGCCGTGTCGAGCTCGGCCTCGTCGTGCACCTCGACGAGCACGTCGAGGTCGAGGTCGACGCTCTCGCGGTAGAGGCTCACGAGGTCCTCTGAGCCGAGCGCGGCCACGATCAGCAGGATCGCGTCGGCGCCCCAGGCCGCCGACTCGTAGACCTGGTAGGGGTCGACGATGAAGTCCTTGCGCAGGATCGGCAGCCGGCAGGAGTCCTGTGCGGCGCGCAGGTCGTCCAGCGAGCCGGCGAAGTGCGGCCCCTCGGTGAGGATCGACAGCGCCGCCGCACCGCCGCGCTCGTAGGCGCCGACGATCTCCTCGACCGTCGAGCCCTGGCGGATCTCCCCCGCCGAGGGCGAGCGCCGCTTGTGCTCGGCGATGACCGAGATCCCGGGGCGGGTGAGCGCCTCGGAGAACGGGCGGTCGTCACCGCGGACCGCGATGTGCGCCTCGAGCTCGGCCAGCGACACCTCCTTGCGGCGACGTCGGACCTCCCTGTGCGTCGCCTCCACGATGCGGTCGAGCACGTTCACGCGACAGCGAGCTCCTGCGAGAGCGCGACGTAGCGCTCCAGCGCGCCGGCGGCCGAGCCGCCGTCCACGGCCTCCTGCGCCTCGGCGACGCCGGCCGGCAGGTCTGCCACCCGGCCGGCGGCGTAGATCGCCGCACCTGCGTTGAGCACCGCGATGTCGCGGTGCGGGCCGGGCTCGCCCTCGAGGATCGCCCGCGTCACGCGAGCGTTCTCGTCGGGGCTGCCGCCGGTCAGCGACGCCGCATCAGCCGCCGCCAACCCGACCTCGGCGGCGCTCACCGCGTAGCGCCGGACCTCGGTGCCGTTGACCTCGACCACCTGGGTCGCGGCGGACGTGCTCATCTCGTCCAATCCATCTTCGCCCGACACTACCAGCGCCCGGTCGCAGCCCAGTCGCGCGAGCGCCTGGGCGATCACGTCGAGCATCCGCGGGTCCGAGACGCCGATGAGCTGGCGCCGCGCGCCCGCGGGGTTCGTGAGCGGCCCGAGGAAGTTGAAGATGGTGCGCACCGCCAGCTCGCGGCGCACGGGCATGACCCAGCGCATCGCAGCGTGGTGCGCAGGGGCGAACATGAAGCCGAAGCCCGTGGCCTCGACGCAGCGCGCCACCGCCTCGGGGCCGAGGTCGATCCGCGCGCCGAGCGCCTCGAGGACGTCGGCGGAGCCCGAGGAGCTCGTGGCGGAGCGGTTGCCGTGCTTGGCCACCGCGCACCCCGCTCCCGCGGCGATCAGCGCCGCGGTCGTCGAGACGTTGAAGGTCGGGCGCCCGCCGCCGGTTCCCGCGGTGTCGACGAGGTCCTCACGCGCGCACGGCACGCTCGTGGCGAGCCTGCGCATCGTGCCCGCCAGCCCCGCGAGCTCGGCCGCGGTCTCGCCCTTGGTGCGCAGCGCGATCAGGAAGGCGGCGATCTGCGCGTCCGACGCGTTGCCGGCCATGATCTCGGCCAGCACACCGCCCGCCTGCTCCTCAGAGAGGTCCGAGCGGGAGGCGAGCGTGTCGATCGCCTGGGTCAGGACCTCGAGCGGCACTTCGCCGACGACCCTACCGGGCGCGCGCTCAGGAGCCCTTCAGCGTGCTGCCGAACGGCCCGAAGCGCTTCCACACCGACTCCTTCTTGGCCGGCACGAGCAGGAAGATGATCGGCCCAAGCACGAAGAGGATCAGGCCGGCGGCCAGGCCGGGCTTGCCCGTGTAGCCCTTGCGCTCGGAGAGGTAGGACGCGGCGATCGCGCTGGCCAGCCAGGCGAACAGCAGGTAGAGCGCCTTGGCCCCGAGCAGGGCGAGCGGGAGTACGAGCGTGGCGGTCATGTTCCGAGGTAGGCCTTCTGCACGTCGGGGTTCTCGCGCAGGGACGCCGAGGTGTCGGCGAGCGCGACGGTTCCGGTCTCCAGGACGTAGGCGCGGTGCGACACGCCGAGGCCGTAGTTGGCGTTCTGCTCGACGAGCAGGATCGTCATGCCCTGCTTGTTGATCTCCGTGATCGTCTCGTAAATGCGGTCCACGAGGATCGGGGCGATGCCCATCGAGGGCTCGTCGAGCAGAAGGAGCCTTGGCTTGGCCATCAGCGCGCGGCCGATCGCGAGCATCTGCTGCTCGCCGCCGGACATCGTGCCCGCCTTCTGCTTCTCGCGCTCCTTGAGGCGCGGGAAGAGGTCGAAGACGCGGTCCATGTCCTCGTCGATGCTCGGCTTGTCCGAGCGCAGGTACGCGCCGAGGTCGAGGTTCTCGCGCACCGTCATGCGCTGGAAGCACTTGCGGCCCTCGGGCGACTGCGAGATGCCCAAGGAGACGATCTGCTGGGGCGGGGTGCCCGAGATCTCGTCGCCCATGAACCTGATCGAGCCCGTCCGCGGCGGCGTGAGCCCGGAGATCGAGCGCAGCGTCGTCGACTTCCCGGCCCCGTTCGAGCCGATCAGGGTGACGATCTCGCCCTCCTCGACGGTCAGCGAGATGCTCTTGAGCGCCTGGATGTTGCCGTAGTAGGTCTTGATGTCGTCGACTTCGAGCAGCGGTGCCACGTCAGCCCTGCTTTCCGAGATAGGCCTCGACCACGGCGGGGTTCGCGCGGACGGTGACCGGGTCGCCCTCCGCGATCTTCGTGCCGTGGTCTAGGACGGTGACGCGCTCCGAGACGCCCATGACGACCTTCATGTCGTGCTCGATGAGCAGGATGGAGAGGTCGCGCTCGTCGCGCAGCTTGCGCATCAAGTCGGTGAGGCGGTCGGACTCGTTCGGGTTCATGCCCGCCGTCGGCTCGTCGAGGAGCAGCAGCTTGGGCTCGGAGGCCAGCGCGCGGGCGATCTCCACCCGGCGCTGGTCGCCGTAGGAGAGGTTGATCGCGAGCTGGTCGAACGAGGAGGCCGGCATCCCGACGAACTCGAGGATCTCGCGGCCGACGACCCGGACGCGCTGCTCCTCCTTGCGGACGCCGGGGGTGCGCAGGATCGAGCCGACGATCCCGGCCTTCATCCGCGCGTGCTGCCCGACGAGCACGTTCTCGAGCGCCGTCATCGTGCCGAACAGGCGGATGTTCTGAAACGTCCGGGCCACGCCCATCTTCGTGATGATGTCCGGGCGCGTGCCCGTCACGTCCTTGCCGAGGAACGCGATCCTGCCCACCGTCGGCTTGTAGAGCCCGGTGAGCATGTTGAAGAAGGTCGTCTTGCCGGCGCCGTTGGGGCCGATGACCGAGACGATCGAGTTCGCCGGGATCGTGAAGGAGACGTCGGAGACGGCCATCAGGCCGCCGAAGGCCTTCGAGGCGCCCTCGACGACCATGAGCGCCGAGCGCGAGTCGAGGCCGTCCTCGACGGCTTCGCCGGATGTCGTGCTCGGGCTCATGCGCGGACCTCGAACGTGCTCTCACCGGTGCCGACGCCCTCGGTGAGCTCGATCTGCCGTCGCTTCTCGGGCAGCAGCCCCTGCGGGCGCAGCACCATCACGATCAGCAGCAGGAAGCCGAAGATGCCGAAGCCCAGGTCGGTCAGCTCGAAGTCGAGGCCGATCTTGCCGGGCACCTTCCGCAGGACGTCGGGGATGAGATAGGAGTTGATGAACGACAGCAGCAGGGCCCCGAAGACGACGCCCCAGATCGAGCCGAGCCCGCCCAGGATGATCATCGCCAGGACGAAGATCGAGAACGAGAACGCGAACTGGTCGGCGTTGACCGTGTTGAGGTAGGACGCTTGGAACGCGCCGGAGACCCCGCCGATCGCCGCACCGACGGCGTAGGCGAAGAGCTTGGTCTTGACCAGCGGCACCCCCATCGACGCCGCGGCCACCTCGTCCTCGCGGATCGCGATCCACGCGCGCCCGAGGCGGGAGTCACGCAGCCGGATGACGCAAAAGAGCGTGATGAAGACCAGCGTGAGCACGAGCCAGTACCACGGCCTCAGGTCGAGCTGGGTGAACTGGTTGAGGAACGGCAGCTGCACCTGGTCGACCGGTGTGATGCCCTGGCGACCCGCGGTGAGCTTCGCGGTCTCGCCGAACGGCAGCTTGATCGCGTCGCCGTTGACCGCGAAGACGCGGATGATCTCCCCGAAGGCGAGCGTCACGATCGCGATGTAGTCCCCGCGCAGGCGCAGGGTCGGTAGCCCGATGAGGATGCCGCCGATCGCGCACAGGATCATCGACACGACGAGCACGATCAGGAAGTTCGTGTGGACGCCGGGCAGGTCGAGCACGAAGCCCGACACGCCGATGTGGACGTTGGCGTCGACGAAGAACCCCGATGCGAGCCAGCCGACGGTGTAGGCGCCGATCGCGAAGAACGCCACGTAGCCGAGGTCCAAGAGCCCCGCGAAGCCGACGACGACGTTCAGCCCGAGGGCGAGGATCACGTAGGCCAGCGCGATGATGACGTCGCTGAGCAGGCTCGAGATCGGGTCGAGCAGGAGCGGCAGGACGATCGCGAAGATCGCCAGGAGGGCGAGCAGCACCTTGCTCACGACAGGCGGGAGCCCGCCCTCGAGCGAGTAGCGCTTGGGCACGGCGGCCTTCCGGGCAGGATTCGCGACGGCCATCAGCCCGCCTCCCTCGTCTCTTCTCCGATGAGCCCCTGGGGGCGGAACACCATCACCAGCACGAGGTAGGCGAACACGATCGCCGGCGTCCACTCCGAGCCGATCCGCGTGTCGGAGATCTGCTGGATGATCCCGATGATCAGGCCGCCGAGCACGGCCCCCTTGAGGTTGCCGATGCCGCCCATGACCGCGGCGGTGAAGGCGATCAGCCCGGCCTGGAAGCCCTGGAAGAACCAGATCGTCGTCTGGTACAGCGCGTAGATGAGCCCAGCCGCGCCAGCGAGCATCCCGCCGATCAGGAACGTCAGTGAGATCGTCGTGTCGACGTTGATCCCCTGCAGCCGCGCGGCGTCGGGATCCTGCGCGGTGGCGCGCATCGCCTTGCCGAGGCGGCTCTTGGTGATGAAGGTGACCATCGCGAGCACGAGCGGGATCGTCACGAGGATCGCCAGGATGTCGGCGCGCTGGACGCGGATGCCGAGCACGGTGGCGACCGTGTCCTGCGCGCGCAGCAGGTCGGGGACGCCGGCAGGCGAGCCGCCGAGCCACAGCAGGCCGACGTTCTGCAGGATGAAGGAGAAGCCGACGGCGGTGATCAGCGGCGCGAGCTTGGGCGCGCCGCGCAGCGGCCGGTAGGCCACGCGCTCGATCATCACGTTCAGTGAGCCGCAGGCGACCATCGCGATGATCAGCGTCACCAGCAGCCCCAAGACGAGGCCGAGCGGACCCGTCGCGAGCGTCAGGCCGAACGTTCCCCACAGGCCGAACGACACGAACGAGCCGATCATGAAGATCTCGCCGTGGGCGAAGTTGATGAGCTCGATGATCCCGTAGACGAGCGTGTAGCCCACGGCGATCAGCGCCCAGATCGAGCCGTTGGAGAGCCCCTGGAAGACGTTGGTCGCCAGCCGCGACAGGTCGCCCTCCTCGGAGAGGTCCTTGATCCCGTAGAAGACCGGAAGCGCGAGGAGCACGGCGAAGAGGCCGTACTTCGAGAGCAGCTCGGCGAAGATGTTCCGCGTGCGCGCAGGCGCAGCCGCAGGCAGCGGGGGTGCTTCGGTCGTGGCCACGACGTGTCCCTAAGGGTTGTTGGTTTCGACTTGAAGGCGCACCGCGACGGAACCCTGTCCAAGGGTCCCGTCGCGGTGCATCCGGTCGTGCGGTCGGAGCGGTTAGCTCGCGGCCTTGATCGTCGACTCGTACTTCGGGTTTCCGTCGGGGTCGACCTTGTACAGGCCGTAGTCCGTCAGGGTCGTGTCGCCGTTCTCGTCGATGGAGTACTTGCCGAGCACGGAGTCACGGTCCTTGGTCTTGAACAGCTGCGCCAGGAAGCCCTTACGCGTCGTGCCGGCCTGGCCCGCCGCCTTGATCGTGTCCAGCGTGAGCTGCATCGCCTCGTAGCCGTAGATGGCGTACGGATCGGGGTTCGACTCGCCGTACTCCGCCGAGAACGCCTTGAGAAACTCCTGGCCGCCCGGGTAGGAGGCGAGGTCGAGTGTTGCGACCGTGCAGGCGAACCGCTTGCCCACGGAGGCTGGGATGCCCTTCTTCTTCGGGTTGGTGAAGCCGGACTCGCAGACGCCGTCCCCGCCGTACAGCTTGGCGTCGGGCAGCGCGGCCGCCACGTCCTTGTAGATCTGGGCGGCGCCGTTGGCGGTGACGCCCGCGAAGACGAAGCAGTCGGCGCCGTCGGCCTTGAACTTGGAGGCCACGCCGCGGAAGTTGGCCGCGTCGCTCTGGATCCCCTCGTTGGACGTGATCGTCAGACCCTGCTCCTTGGCCTTGATCTCGATCAGACGTGCAAGGCCTGCGCCGTAGACCTCCTTGTCGTTGGCCACGCCAACCTTCGTGCACCCGTCGCTCTTCATCTGCGTCACGAGGGCCGCGCCCTGGATCGTGTCGCGCGGGACGATGCGCGTGTACGTCTTCTTGCCCGTGGGCTGGTACTTGGCCGGCTCGCCCTTCTCCGAGCCCGGCTCGTCGGTCGTGAGGCCCACGGCGGTGTTGGCCGGGGAGATCTGCGCGATGCCGACCTGGTTCAAGAGCGGGATCGACAGCGCCGAGGCACCCGAGTTGAACTCCCCGATGTAGGCAACGGCCTTCTTGTCCTGGGCGGCCTTGCGCGCGTTGGACGCGACCTGGTTGGCCTCCCACTTGCCGGCCTGCGCCGTCGAGTCGTCGAGCGACTCGTACTTGACCGTGACGTCGCCGGCCTTGCTCTTGGCCTGCTTGACCGCCAGCTTGATGCCGTCGACCATCGCGTTGGTCTGGTCCTTCGAAGCGCCCTGGAGCGGGAGGCTCGAGTAGACGCTGACGCTGCCGGATGCCTTCCCGCCACCGCCAGCCGCGGGGGTGCTGGTGCTCTTCGGCGTGCTGCTGCTGTCACTGCCGCAGGCTGCGAGGCCCGCGGCAAGCGCCGGAATGGCGAAGGCGAGTGTCGCCTTCGAACGTATGTACAAGTTGCAATCCCTCCTCAAGGATCGAGTATGGCCGCGATGCTAACCCAGGTTTCGATTCCGTGACGGCGACACATTGGCGAACATGCGTCCAGGTCGTTCGCCGTCCCGTCCTAAAGCTTCAAGACAGGAAATTGGCCAAGAGCTGCTTTCCACCGTCGGTGAGCACCGATTCGGGGTGGAACTGCACCCCTTCGGCGGGAAGATCGGCGTGCCGCAGGCCCATCAGGACACCGCCGCCACGGCTTGTCGCGATCAGGCAGGCGGGCAGGTCTGCTTCCGCGACGACCAGCGAGTGGTAGCGCCCGACGGTCAACGGGCTCGGCAGCCCGGCGTAGAGCCCGGCGCCGTCGTGCTCGATCTGGGTGGTCTTGCCGTGCACGGGCTCGTGGCGCACGACGCTGCCGCCGAAGGCCTGCGCCAAGGACTGGTGGCCGAGGCACACACCGAGCGCCGGGATGCCGGCCTCGGGGACGCGGCGCATGGTCTCGACCGAGATGCCCGCCTCGTCCGGCGTGCATGGGCCGGGCGAGACGACGACGCGGTCCGGGCGCCGAGCGATGATCGCCTCCACGGTGGTCTCGTCGTTGCGCACGACCTCCACCTCCGCCCCGAGCTCGCCGAGGTACTGAACGAGGTTGTAGGTGAAGGAGTCGTAGTTGTCGACGACGAGGACCCTCATGGCCACTCGGGCTGCCGCGCAGCCAGCTCGATCGCGCCCTTGACGGCGCGTGCCTTGTTCTCGGACTCCTCGAACTCGTAGGCGGGCTGCGCGTCGGCCACCGTCCCGCCCCCGGCCTGGATGTGCGCGACCCCGTCTGCGATCACGACGGTGCGGATGTGGATGCAGGTGTCCAGGTCGCCGGTGTAGGAGAGGTAGCCGATCGCCCCGCCGTAGCCTCCGCGCTTGACGGGCTCGAGCTCGTCGATGATCTCCATGGCACGCACCTTCGGCGCGCCGGAGAGCGTGCCCGCGGGCAGCACGGAGCGCAACGCGTCCATCGGCCCGATCTCCTCGCGCAGGCGCCCGGAGACGCTCGAGACGATGTGCATGACGTGCGAGTACTGCTCCACGGCCATGAACGAGTCGACCTTCACGGTCCCGAACTCGGCCACGCGCCCGAGGTCGTTGCGGCCGAGGTCGACGAGCATCACGTGCTCGGCACGCTCCTTGGGGTCCTCCAGCAGCCCTGCGGCGAGCGCCTCGTCCTCCGCGGGCGACGCCCCGCGGCGGCGCGTGCCGGCGATCGGCCGGGTGGAGACATGGCGCCCCGTGACGGTCAGCAGCGGCTCGGGACTCGCACCCGCCACCTGGAAGTCGAGGAAGTCCAGGAAGTACATGTACGGCGACGGGTTGACGACGCGCAGGCCGCGGTAGATCGAGAACGGGTCGATGCCGTCGATCGCGCCCGACCAGCGCTGGGAGGGGACGACTTGGAAGCTGTCGCCCGCGTGGCAGTAGTCGACGATCCGGGCGACCATGCCCTCGAAGTCCTCGCGCGGCATGTTCGGCGCGAAGGTCGGCACGGGCCGCGGTGGGCGCGCCCGGTCGACGACCGGGACGGGTCCGGCGAGCAGGCCGCGGACCTTCTCGATCGTCGCGACGGCTTCGGCGTAGGAGGCCTCGACGTCTCCGTCGGTCTCGACGTGGGCGATGACCGAGAGCGTGTGCTTGAGGTGGTCGAAGACCACGAGGACGTCTGAGAGCATGAGCGCCATGTCCGGAAGCCCGAGCGCGTCCGGGTTCGGCGCCCCGAGGCTCGTCTCGACGGTCCGCACCAGGTCGTAGCCGAAGAAGCCGACGGCACCGCCCGCGAAGGGCGGCAGCTCCGGCAGCTGCGCCTGGGAGACGCGGGCGACGGCGTCGGCGGCGATCGCGTAGGGGTCACCCGGATCGCCGAGGCTCCAGCGGATGACCTCGCGCGGGCGCACGCCGATGAACGACCAGCGCCCCACGCGCTGGCCCTGCTCCGCGCTCTCCAGCAGGAACGCCGGGGACTCCGGCCTGCTGCCGCGCAGCTTGAGGAAAGCGGCGACGGGCGTCTCGCAGTCGTCGATGAACGAGTGGCGCAACGGGACGAGGTTGTGCTCCGCGGCCAGCGTACGGACCTCCTCCAGAGAGGGCTCGACCGCGAAGGCCGAGCCGGGGGCCGGCGTCGGGCTTCTCGTCACGGCTTCCTGCGGGCGCGCAGCACCGACTGAGGTCCCGCGAGCGAGTGGCCGCGGCCGTGCAGCAGCGCCATCAGGTGGAAGATGACGTCGGCGGCCTCCTCGTCGACGCGCTCGGCGGGCTCCTCGCGGACGGCGCGCACGACCTCCTCGGCCTCCTCTTGGACCTTCTCTCCCGCCAGCGTCGGGTCGTCGAGCAGCGCGACGACGTACGAGCCCTCGGGCCGCTCGACGGCGCGTCGAGCCAGCGTGCGCTCGAGCTCGGGCAGCACCTCGTGCGAGGCGAGCCCCATGTCGCCGCGGAAGAAGCAGGTGCGCTCGCCGGTGTGGCAGGCCGGGCCGGCGGGCTCCACGAGGGCCAGCAGCGCGTCGCCGTCGCAGTCGAGCCGCAGCGCCTTGACGGCCTGGGTGTTGCCCGACGTGGCGCCCTTGTGCCACAGCTCGCCGCGCGAGCGCGACCACAGGTGCAGCTCCCCGGTCTCCCGCGTCTTGGCGACGGCTTCGGCGTTGGCGTAGGCCAGCGTGAGGACCTCGCCGGAGGCCCAGTCCTGGATGACGACGGGGACGAGCCCCTGCTCGTCGTAGGCGATCGGAAGCATCGCCCGACAGCCTACGCGGCGCTGGGCGCGGGGCTCCTGGCTGCGGGGGGCGGCGCTGCGGCCAGGCGCGGATGGGCCTGGTCGAGGTACCAGCCGAACGCGCGGTCGACCACGGGCTGCGGCGAGACGGCCTTGAACGCCAGCGCCAGCACGCGCGGCGGGAGCGCCGGGATCAGGCGCTGCAGCTTGAGCAGGCGCCCGTAGAAGCGCGCCTGGGCGGCGGACTGCGCGTGGTAGGCGGCGAGCGCCTGGGCGCGCGACTGGCTCCCGTCGAGCACCTTGCCGAGCTCGCGCCCGACGGCGATGCCGAACGCGAAGGCGGTGCGGATCCCCTCCCCGGAGAGCGGGAGGCAGTGGCCGGCGGAGTCGCCCGCGAAGAAGACGCCGTCCTCGGTCGCCGGGCGCAGGCGGTGCGGGAACCAGTTGCCCTGGTAGCGGACGGCGTCGGCGTCGAGGCGACTCGCCAGCTCCCGGGTTCCCTCCTTGACGTGCTGGTGCGGGTCGTAGGAGCCCACGCCGATCCGCGCCTCGCCCGCAGCGGGCACGCGCCAGGCGTAGCCGCGGCGCACGAGCGAGCGGTCGACCCAGCACTCGAGCGCGTCGAAGTCCGGTGACTCCGGGACGTGCGGGTGGACCTCCAGGCCGCGGGAGAGCGGCGCCTCGGGCGGTTGGTAGTGCGGGTCGGACAGCACCCGGCGCCAACCCAGCGCGTCGACGACGAGCGAGGCGCTGACGTCGCCGCGATCCGTACGGATCGTCAGCTCCCCGTCGAGCGCCGTGCGCCCTCCCGGCGTCGCCGGGGCGCGGCCCTCGACCTTCGCGGTCTCGAAGCGCGCGTCGCCGCACTGCGCCCAGAGCCCCTGGCAGAGCTCGGAGTAGTCGAAGCTCGACCAGCTCCAGGGCAGGCGGTACCTCGCGCCGCCCCTCGGCGTGGTGAACGACATGTAGGGCAGCTCCGAGCGGATCGAGGCGCTCACTCCCATGGCCTCCAGCCACGGCGTCGGTGCCGCGCACGCGGAGGTCGCCCGCTCGCCGATCTCGTAGCGGTCGAGGACCAGGACGCTGGGCCGCGTCGCGAGCGGGGTCCGCGCGAGCTCCCGCGCGACGGCCAGCCCGGCGAACGAGGCCCCGCAGACGATCACGTCGAAGCGGCCGCTCAGCGGCGTGCGCTCCGCCCCGCGCTTGGTGGCCCGGACCGGGCTCATCGTGCGCGCGCCGGCATCAGCGCGCCGCCGGCCGCGGCCGCCATCTGCCAGGGCGGGAGCGCCGCGCGGCGACGCAGGACGTCGAACTCGAGGCTCTCGACGCGGTCGAGGACGCGCTCGTAGACCGCGCGCGCCAGCCGCATCCCGCCGCAGACCGCGCCCGGCATCTCCTCGTGGAGGCCCTCCGTCGTGCTGAACAGCTCACGGGCGCGGCCGACTTGCCGGGCGACGGAGGCGCGCGCATCCTCGTCGAAGCCCGGCAGGTACTGGCGGTCCATCTCGAGGTCCTCGCGCACGTCGCGGATGAAGTTCGTCAGCTGGAAGGCGACTCCGAGGGAGGCGAAGCGCTCGGCCTCCCCAGGAGCTCCGAGGATCGGGGCCATGATGCGCCCGACCGTGGCCGCCGAGCCGTTCATGTAGCGGTCGAGCTCGGCCTCGTCGCCGATGCGCACCGGCCCGCAGTCCACGCGCATCGAGTCCATGTAGACCGAGAGCTGCGTGAGCGGGAGGTCATGGCGGGTGCCCGCGTCGACGAGGGCGGCCAGCACGGGGTGGCTCGTGTGGCCGGCGGCGAGGCCTCGCTCGAGCTCTGCCTGCCAGGCGTCGAGCGCCGCGCGCTTGCCCGTCGGCTCGATCGGGCCGGCGTCGCCGTCGACGATCTCGTCCGCACCGCGGACGAAGCCGTAGAGCGCGTGGACTGCCGGCCGGCGCTCGGCCGGGAGGCGACGCGTGGCCCAGTAGAAAGTCGGGTCGTGGCGGCGCTGCATGCGGCGGCACACCTCGTAGGACCTCTTGAGCTGCGGACTGCTGATCGTGCTCTCCTCCATCGTCTGTAGCTTCTCCCCCTGATCGTGCCAGGAGTGAGCCCCACCGCCAACCCGCTCCTGCAACGCGAGCTCATCTTCGTCACCGGCAAGGGCGGCGTGGGCAAGACGACGGTCGCCGCCGGGCTCGGCATGGCCCTGGCCGCCGCGGGCCGCAGGACGATCGTCTGCGAGGTCGGCTCCCAGCGCCGCCTGCCCGCGCTCTTCGGCCGCGGCTCGGGCGATCCGCTCGCGCCGGGCGCGCCGGAGGGCGACGGCACGGAGGTCGCGCTCAGCGACGGCCTGTGGGCCACCTCGATCGACCCGAACCGCGCGCTGCGCGAGTGGCTGGCGACGCAGCTGCCGTCGAAGGGGCTCGTCGACCTGCTCACCCGCTCGAACCTCTTTGCGTACTTCACCGCCGCCGCGCCCGGCGCGCGCGAGCTCGTCACGGTGACCAAGGTCTGGGAGCTCGCGCAGGCCAAGCGCTGGGAGAAGAAGGCACAGCCCTACGACGTGGTGGTCGTCGACTTGCCCGCCTCGGGCCACGGCGTCGGGCTTCTGCGCACCGCGCGCACCTTCGCCGACGTGGCCCGGGTCGGCCCGATCGCGTCCCAGGCCGGGCGCGTCCGCGACACCGTCGAGGACCCGACGCGCTCGGCCTTCGTCGCGGTCGCGCTGCCGGGCGAGCTGCCGGTGACCGAGACGCTCGAGCTGGAAGGGCGCGTCGCGCGCGACCTGCGCCGCCCCGTCGACGCGATCGTCGTCAACGCGCTGCTCGCGCGGCGCTGGAGCGCTGCCGATCTCGAGGAGCTCGAGGCTGCGGGCGACGCGGTGCCCGGGCAGGCGCGGCGAGCGGCCCGCAGCGAGACCGCGCGGACCAAGGCGCAGCAGACTCAGCTCGGACGGCTGCGCCGCGAGGCCGACGCGCCGGTGGTGACGCTGCCGTTCGTGCCGGCGGCGACGCTGGGCCGCGAGCAGGTGGCCGCGCTCGGGGCGGAGCTGGTCGGGAAGCTCTGAGCGCACGTCGCACTCGCCGAGTGGCTCGATGCCGTTGGGCTGACGACCGGCGCGAACTCGGCGCAGCGCGCGGTCCGCGGTGCCGGATCGAGGCCCTGAGCACCCGGCACGGTCGGCCGCCGCGCTACTCGATCCCGAGGCGGTCCAGCGCGCGCTCGTCGCCGCGCCAGCCCTTGCGGACACGCACCGAGAGGTCGAGGTGGACCTGGGTGTCGAGCTCGCGCTGCAGCTCCTTGCGGGCGGCCGTGCCGATCTGCTTGATCATCTTGCCGTGGGCGCCGATCAGGATGCCCTTCTGGGATTCGGCCTCGACCCAGATCATGCCGTGGACGCGAGTCAGGCCCTCGCGCAGCTCGGTGATCTCGTCGACGACGACCTCCACCGAGTGCGGCACCTCCTGGAAGGTCCGGCGCAGGACCTGCTCGCGCACGAGCTCGGCCAGGAGCTGCTCCTCGCTCTGGTCGGAGTCGTCCTCGGGCGGGAAGAAGAACGGGCTCTCGGGGACCAGGCCGCCGAGGTGCGCGCGGAGCTCGAGCACCCCCTCCCCCTTGCGGGCGCTCACGGGGAAGATGTCGTCGGCGATGCCGAGCTCGGCCGCGGCGCTCAGGACGGCGATCAGGCGCGACGGGTCGAGGCGATCGATCTTGTTGACCGCGATCACGACGGGCACGGGCGCGGCAGCCAGCAGCGCGGCGATCCAGCGGTCGCCGGGGCCGACTCCCTCCTCGCCGTTCAACACCATCAGCGCCGCGTCGGCGTCCTTGAGCTCGCGCTCGACGCGGCGCTGCATGCGCTCGGTCAGCGCGTCGCGCGGGCGCTGAACGCCCGGCAGGTCGACGAGCACGAGCTGCACGTCGCGACCCGTGGCCACGCCGCGGATCGCCCGGCGCGTGGTCTGCGGCTTGTCGGAGACGATCGCGACCTTGCGGCCGACCATCGCGTTGACCAGCGTCGACTTGCCGACGTTCGGGCGGCCGGCGAGGGCGACGAAGCCGGCGTGCGGGACGACGCGATCATTCGCGGCAGGTTCGCGCGCGAGCCGTCCGTCGCCGGCGGCAGGTTCGCGCGGGAGCCGTCCGTCGCCGGGGGCAGGTTCGCGCGGGACCCGCTCGCCGTCCCCCGCGGGCTCGCTCACCACGAGAGGATCTCCGCCTGGAGCGCGAGCATCTCGCCGGAGTCGATCTCGTGGTCCATTCCCGTCAGGTGCAGCACACCGTGGACGACGGCCTCGCGCAGATCCTCCGTCCAATCCGGGCAGATGACGACGTCGCCGAGCTCGCGCGGACCGAGCGGCTCCTCGTCCTCGTCGATCGGGAACGAGAGCACGTCGGTCGGTCCCTGCTTGCCGCGGTGCTCGGCGTTGAGCGCGGCGATCCGCTCTGCGTCGACGTAGGCGATGGCGACGTGCCCGTCCTCGATGCTCGCGCTGGCCAGGGCGATGCCCACCAGGCGCTCGACCTCGGCTTCGGGCGGCGCACCTTCGGCGCTTCCGATGACTTCGACCTCGAGCACGACGACCTCAGGAGCCCATCGCGGGACGGCTACGCCCGGCGGCCGGCAGCGGGGCGCAGCTCGGTGGCGCCGCGCTCCGCGTGCTCGCCGTAGGCCTCGACGATGGCCTGCACGAGGCGGTGGCGGACGACGTCGTCGCCGGAGAAGCGGATGAAGTCGATTCCCTCGACGTCCTTGAGGATGTCCCCGACGACGACGAGCCCGGAGTGCTGCTCGCGCGGCAGGTCGACCTGGGTGACGTCGCCGGTGACGACCATGCGCGAGTTGAACCCCAGGCGGGTGAGGAACATCTTCATCTGCTCGGGCGTGGTGTTCTGCGCCTCGTCGAGGATGATGAACGAGTCGTTGAGCGTGTTGTGGGTGACCAGGAAGTCGTCGGTGACGTAGAGCGAGTCCTGGGCTCCGACCTGGATGCAGACGGTCTCCGCCTCCCCGGCCGGTTCGATGCTCTCGACGAAGCGCATGGGCCGTCCACCGCCGTGCTCGTCGTACGACGCGGCCTTGCGCGACAGGCGGAACGGAGCGACGCCCTCGGGCAGGCGGATGTCGAGCACGAAGGCGTCGCTGCGGTGGTGGACGTCGCGCCCGCGCGCCTTGCCGGGCCGCCGACCCTCCGCCGCGCGCCTGCGCCAGTACGCCACCCCGCCGAGGGAGCGGACCAGGTGGACGACGTCGTCGCGCAGGCGCGGCGAGCTTGTGCCGTAATGGACGCGGCAGCTGCGGCCGGACTGCAGTACGGGGCCGCCGCCGGAGTCGAGCAGGCCCTGGAGCACGCCCAGCCGCACGGCCGGGGCGTTGAGCAGGTAGCGCTCGGGCACGAACCTCGTCGCCGACCGCGTCCCGGCGAGCTCGAGCTCGCGCAGGGCCACCGTGATCGGGTTGGCGACGATCACGCCGCCGCGATGGCCGCCGGCGTGCCGCAGCACGTAGTCAACGTCGTTCTTGCGCTTGAGCTCGATGCCCGGCAGGGCGGCCGCGAGCGCGTCGGCGAGCTCGGTGTCGGCGGTGGTGAAGCTCGGCGTCGCCCGGTCGGTGATGCATCCGTCGCCAAGTAGCAGCCCCAGCGCATAGGGATCCAGCGGGACCGCCTGAGGCTCGAGCTGCACGGGCGCGGAGACCACGGGCAGCTCGAAGCGATGCTGATGGTTGCTGCGCAGGCGGCCGGCCATCTCGTCCGTGCGGAGCGTCCGGCCGGCCTTGCCGTGCCGGCGGTCGTCAGGCGTGCGGACCGTCCACAGGTGCTCAGCGCAGCAGCGTGTCGACGCACCGTCTTGCGCGCGGAGCTCGAAGACGGGTCGCCGGCCCTGCGGGAAGACGCCGAGCACCGGCGTAGGCCGACCGTCGGAGCCCGTCACCAGGTCCCCGACGCGCAACGTCCCGATCGCCTGCCAGCCCGTGGGCGTGAGCACCTGCCGATCGAGAGGCTGCGCGCGGCCCCGCATGAACGCCAGCGGTGCCACCTCGATGACGCCCTTCTCCATCATCGCGGCGACCTTCTCGGCCTCGAACATGGACTGCAGCGCGTCGAAGAGCGGACGCAGGTACGGGTCGATCTTCGCCATGAGGTCGCCGGGCAGGAAGCCCAGGCGCTCTCCGGCCTCGACGGCCGGGCGCGTCAGGATGATGCGGCTGACCTCCTTGCGCGACAGCGCAGCGGCGGCCATCGCCACGGCCAGGAACGTCTTGCCCGTGCCGGCCGGCCCGATGCCGAACGTCACCGTGGAGCGCTTGATGGCGTCCGTGTAGCGCTTCTGGTTGACCGTCTTGGGCGCCACGCGCGTGGAGCGATGGCGCCAGATGACGTCGTCGAGGACCTCCGTGGCAGGCACGGCGCCGTCGATCGCCGACGTGACCGACTGCATCGTCCCCTGGTCGATGTCGTGGCCGCCCTCGACGAGCGCCACGAGCTCTCCGACGACGACCTGCGCGGCGCCGACCGCGTCGGCACTGCCGTCGAGCGTGATGACGTTGCCGCGCAGGAACAGGTCGCAGCCGACCTGCCCCTCCAGCGTGCGCAGCATCGAGTCGCCGGCTCCGCTCAACGCGGCCGCGACCACGTTGGACACCTCGATCTGCCTTCTCACTCGCTCAGGAGCTCCTTTGCCATGGCCGATACCCGCTTGCCGTCGGCTCGCCCGTCGACCTCCGGCATCGCGGCCTTCATCACGAGTCCCATGTCCTTCGGGGCGCTCGCGCCGCTTGCGCTGACGGCGCGCGCGACGATCGGGCGCAGCTCCTCGTCACCGAGCTCGGCGGGCAGGTAGGCGGCGATGATCGCGGCCTCGGACTCCTCGGCGGCCGCGAGCTCGGCGCGATCGCCGCTGCGGAAGGCCGTGGCGGCCTCGACGCGGCGCTTGCGCTCGCGCCGCAGGACCGCCAGCTCGTCGCCGTCGCCGGCCTTCGCGGCCTTCTGCAGCTCGGAGAGCACCAGGCGCAGTGCCGCGACCCGCTCCTTCTCGCCCGCCTTCATGGCGGTCGTCACGTCGCTCTTGACCCGGTCGGCAAGCGTCACTGGCAAGGATGATAGAGGCCCGTCGGACGGCTTCGCGACTCGTCGGCAGCCACCCCCGGCGACGCCGACGCGAGGACCTGCCACCATCGCCGCATGCGCCGCGCCGCCGCCCTCGCGACGACCCTCGTCGCTCTCGCGCTCGCGCCCGCGGCGGGCGCGGCGGCGCCAGTCACGCTCGGCGGCTGGAACCTCGGCGACTGGAACCTCGGCGACCAGCGCACCGTCACGCGCGCCGGCCTGCTGCCCGCGCTGGCCGACGGGTTCCACGGCGAGCGCGCCGTCGCCGGTCGCCAGGCGCGCGGTGCGCTGCACGCGCTCTCCACCGAGCTCGGCCTCCCGCCCGTCACCGACGTCCCGAGCGGCCGGCTCTCCGTCTTCGCCTTCGACCGGCTGCTCGTCGCGCAGGTCGGCCTCGCCGACGTCGCCGCAGCCGTCCAGCGCGAGGCTCGCAGCGCCGGCCTGCGCCCGCCTGCGCCCTTCGGCAGCGAGGTCGTCGCGCGGATGCTCGGCCTGCGCCACGACCACCCGTACGGCCGCGACCAGCTCGAGCTCTACCCCTGGCAGGCGATCACCCGCGCGGAGGCGGCGTGGTCGCTGGCGCGTGCGCGGAGCTTCGCCGACGGCGCCGGACCGGACATGGTCCGCGCCGCGCTCGAGCGCTTCGTGCTCCCGGACTACTCCGCGCGCCAGCTGCGTGCGCTGCGCATAGCGGTGGCGAAGATCGGCATGCCGTACATCTGGGGCGGCGAGACCGACCGCCGCTCGTCGTACTTCGGCGGCCAGGCCCACGGGGGTTACGACTGCTCGGGCTTCGCCTGGCGGATCTTCAAGCTCGAAGGCCTGACGCAGGGGCCGCAGATCACGGGCCGGACCGCCGCAGGCCAGGCCGGGGAGATGCCGCGCGGCGCCCGCGTGCGCGCCGGCGACGTCGCGCCCGCCGACCTCCTCTTCTTCGGCCCCGGCCGCTTCTGGCAGAAGGCGACCGAGAAGCGCATCACCCACATGGGCGTCGCGCTCTCGAAGGAGTTCATGATCCAGTCGAGCTCGAGCTACGGCGGCGTCTCGGTCGCACCGCTGTTCACCCCGCAGCGCGCGCGGGAGTTCAGCTGGGCGCGCCGCCTGCGGTGAGGCCCGCCCGGGCTGACGGGCCGCGTCAGCCCGGCGCGCCGTCTGCGGTGACGGTCGCGGGGGCCTGCGCCGGCGCCGCGGTGCCCGCGTCCTGAGCCACACTGGAGCTCGACGGCGTGCCGCCGCCCGAGGACTCCTCGAGGCGCGGCGGGTGACCCAGGCGACCGAGCTCTGAGCCGTCGCGGCCGAAGAGCAGCTGCACGTTCCAGTCGGTGAGCAGGCGCAGCTTGCGCTTCGTGCCCGGCATCAACGCCAAGTGGTACGTGCGGGCCAGGAACCACGCAGGCCGGCCGCGCCACTTGATGCCCATCGTCGAGGCGACGGCCTCGAACTGGCCCATGTCGACGAACGCGCCCTTGGTCTTGAAGGTGAACGGCTTGACCTTGCCCGTGCCGAGCGTCGCAGCGACGTTCTTGGCGACGAGGCGGCCCTGACGGACGGCATGTTGCGCGGTCGGCGGGCAGGAGACCTCGAAGTTCTTGGCCGGGTCGGGGACGGCCGCGGCATCGCCGATCGCCCACACGTCCTCGCGGCCGGCGACGCGCATCGTGCGGTCGGTGACGATCCGTCCGCCGCGGTCGGTCTCCAGCCCGAGCTGCGCGACGACGGGATGCGGCTTGACGCCCGCGGTCCACACGACGGTGCGTGTCGGGATCCGCTCGCCGCCTGACAGCATCGCGGAGCGGGGCGTGACCGCGTCGAGCGTCGTGTTGACCTTGATCTCGATTCCTCGGGAGCGCAGCTCCCGCATCGCGAACTCCGCGAGGCTCGGCTCGATCTCGGTCATCACGCGCTCCTTGGCCTCGACGAGGATCCAGCGCATGCCCTGCGTGCGACAGCGCGGATACAGCTCGATGATGTCCGCAGCGAAGTCCTGCAGCTCGGCGAGCCCCTCGAGGCCGGCGTAGCCCGCACCGACGAAGACGAAGCTGAGCCACTCCGCGCGGGCAGCGGGATCGTCGAGCGTCTCGGCCGCCTCCAGGCAGCGCAGGACGCGGTTGCGCAGCTCGATCGCCTCCGGAAGCGCCTTGAAGCCGAGCGCGTGCTCGGCCAGGCCCGGGATCGGGAGCGTCTTGGCGACCGAGCCGACCGCGACGATCAGCTGATCGTAGGAGAGATCCTCGCAGTGGCCTTCTAGCGACTCGACCGTGAGGGTCCGGCGGTCGGGGTCGCCGCGCACGACCGAGCCGAGGCGCAGATCGGTCTGCCTGAGCTCCTCGCGCAGCGGCACCACCACGTGGCGTGGCTCGAGCGCCCCACCCGCGGCGCCCGGGAGCAGCGGCGTGTAGAGCATGAAGTTCACGTCGTTGACGAGCGTGACCCGCGTGGAGTGCTTCGGCAGGACCTTCTCGAGCGTGCGGGCGGCGTAGAAGCCCCCGAACCCGCCCCCGGCGATGACGACGTTCCAGGCCATGTCCTGGTCCCTCCCCGCGCGCGGGGCGCGCCAATCGCCTCAGCGTGCCGTGCGGGCGCGGGCAGAGCTCAGGTTCCGCGACAGGAAGTCGACCTGATCGGCGCGTGCCTGCGGATCTGAGTAGATGTCGAAGTGGCCGTAGGGGTAGCGCAGGAGCTCGCCGCGGGGCGCGCGCTCGGCGAGCGTGACCGCCGGGGCCGGCGGCGTGATCTGATCGGCGTCGCAGACGCTCACCAGCAGCGGCATCTGGAGCTTGGCGGCGTGGCGGATGGGCCGGTAGAGCCCGAGCGTCAGCATGATCCGCGCGGCGACGCGGTTCTCCCAGCGCGAGCCGTGCGGCGCGATCGCCGCGAAGCCCGGGACGGCCTGCGGGGCGGTCATCATCGCGAAGCCGCCGGGCGGCGCGACTGCCGGCAGGTAGTGGGGCGGGCGGCCGAGCAGCGAGCCGACGGCGTCGTAGATGCCCTCCGCCGTGCCGCGCAGGATGTTCTTCGGCGGCACGAGGGCCAGCGTCGGGATCGAGTCGACGTAGGGCGCCTGGGAGACGACGGCAGCGATCCGTGGATCGGTCGCCGCGACCGCGAGCACGTGGCCGCCGGAGAAGCTCGAGCCCCAGAGGGCGATCCGGTCGGCGTCGACGCCGGGCGTGGCGCGCGCGAAGGCGATCGCCGCGCGGTAGTCGTGCTGCTGGCGGCCGATGTCGAGCAGCTGGCGCGGCTCCCCCGACGAAGAGCCGAAGTGGCGGTAGTCGAACACGAGCGCCGCGAAGCCGGCCTGGGCGAACGCCGACGCGTACGCGGGCAGCCCGTCGTCGCGGGTGGCCGAGAAGCCGTGGGCCATGACGACGCAGGGAGCGGGAGCGGCTGGGTCGAGCCCTTCCTCGGGCGGGTAGAGATAGGCGGCGCAGCGCTCGCCGCCGGAAGGGAAGGTGACGTCGCTCCGAGTGGACATGCGACGAGCCTAACCGCCGGTTCAAGCCGCGCGGGCTTTCAGCGTTGCAGCAGCAGCGCGGCCCACTCGCCGCCCAAGCGGCGGTCCGTCTCCCAGAGGCCCAGGTGCTCGCCGAACGCGGCGGTGACCTCGTCTGCCTCGTGGGCGAGCAGCCCGGACGCGATCAACGTGCGCGGTACCTCGCCGTCGGCGAAGCCGTCGTGGGCGACGCGCAGCAGCAGCGGGCGCAGGAGGTTCGCCAGAACGGTCGGAGCGCACGCGCTCGGGCCGTCGTGGAGCAGGTCGTGCCGCGTGACCGCCACCTCCACGCCGTTGGCCCGCGCGTTCTCCTCCGTAGCGGCGACGGACTCGCGCTCGTGGTCCAGCCCCGCGACCGGGCCGAAGCCGAGCTTCGCCGCCGCGATCGCCAGCACGCCCGAGCCGCAGCCCACGTCCACGACGGCCCCGCCCGCCTCGAGCTCGCCCAGCAGCTCGAGGCACAGCCGCGTCGTGTGGTGCGCGCCCGTCCCGAACGCCTGCCCCGGGTCGATGACGATCGCGATCGTCTCGAGGGGCGGCGCGGGGTGCCATGGCGCGCGCACGTGCAGGCGGCCCACGTCGATCGGCTGGTGGAAGTCGCGCCAACGCTCGTCCCAGTCGTCGGCCACCTCGGTGGTCACCACCTCGACGAGCGCCGCGCCGACGGCCGCCTGCAGGTCGGGAAGCACGGGCAGCTCGCCCGGCGCGCCGTAGACCGCGTACTCGACGCGGTCGCCGAGGTCGACCTCCTCGACGCCCTGCGCCGCCAGCGCGAGCAGCTCGGCCAGGGCGATCTCCGCGTCCTCGCGGCGGACGCGGATCGCCAGGCGGATCACGTCAGTGGAAGAGCCGGCGCAGCTTGCCGACCACCGACTCGTCGGAGCGGAGGTTCTCCGCGGTCATCGAGTCGGCGACCTGGCGCAGCAGCTTCTTCTGCTGCTTGGAGAGCTTGCGCGGGATCACGACGTTGACCACGACGCGCAGGTCGCCGGACTTGCCGTGGCGGCGCAGGGTCGGCATGCCCCGGTCGCGGAGGCGGACGATCGTGCCGGGCTGCGTGCCCGCGGGCACCTCGACGGCGACGGTGCCGTCGAGCGCCTCGACGGGCAGCGAGGTGCCGAGCGCAGCCAGCGGCGCGGCGACGTCGAGCACCGTCACGAGGTCGTCGCCGTCGCGGACGAACCGCGGGTCCGCCTCGACGTGGACGACGACGTAGAGATCACCGGGCGGTCCGCCGCTCTCCCCCTCGTGGCCGCGGCCGGAGAGCCGGATGCGCTGGCCGTCGGCGATGCCGGCCGGCACGTCCACGCTGACCGTCCGCCGGCCGACCTCGCGCCCGCGTCCGTCGCAGCGCGCGCACGGCGTCTGCGCCACGCGGCCGTCGCCGTGGCAGACGTCGCACTCGACGGTCCGCACGACCTGCCCGAACGGCGTGCGCTGCATGGCCTGGAGGCGGCCCTGGCCGGCGCAGCGCTCGCAGGTCTCGATCGGCGTGCCGGGCTCCGCGCCGTTGCCGTTGCACTTCTCGCAGCGATCGACGGCCTCGAACGAAAGCTCCACCGAGGCGCCGGTGGCGGCCTGCGCGAGCGTCACGTCGGCTTGGACGCCGACGTCGCCGCCCTGCGCCGGCCCACTCGGTCCGCCGCGACCGCCGCCACCGAAGAACGCGTCGAAGAGGTCGGAGATCGAGCCGAAGCCGTCGAAGTTCGGGGCGCTGCCGCCCGAGCGCAGGCCCTCGTGGCCGTAGCGGTCGAACGTCGCGCGGCGGTCGGCGTCGTTGAGGATCTCATAGGCCTCGGCGGCCTCCTTGAACTTCGTCTCCGCGTCGGGGTCGTGCGCGTTGACGTCGGGGTGCAGCTCGCGCGCGAGCTTGCGGAACGCCTTCTTGACCGTGGTCTCGTCGGCGTCGCGCGCGACGCCGAGGACCTCGTAGGGGTTGCGGGGGACGCTGGAGCTAGCGGGCATGGTCGTATACGTCCTCGATGAAGTGCGAGAGCTGCAGCGCCGCCTCGCGGACGGAGCGGATCGCCAGCGGGTAGTCCATGCGAACCGGGCCGATGACCGAGACGGTGCCGAGGTTGCGGGCCGGCAGCCCGTATCCCGCGGCGATCACGGAGAGCCCCTGCAGCGCCGGCACCTCGTTCTCCGAGCCGATGCGCACGCGCACGTCGCGCTCCCCGAGCGCTGCCTGCAGCACGCCGAGCAGCGTGACGCGGCGCTCGAGCATCTCCATCAGCTCGTTGATCTGCGTGAGGTCCTGCACGCGGTGCTCGGTCAGCAGGCGGGCGGCGCCGTCGACGTACAGCGAGTCCTCCGCCGTCGCGGCCAGATCGGTGAAGGCGGGGCTCAGCACCTCCAGGAAGGTGCTGCCTGTGCCCTTGGCGTACGGGTCGCTGAGGCGCGAGCGCAGCGTGCGGGCGCCGAGGCCGACGCCGACCAGGCGCCCGTTGAGCTCCTCGGCCGCCCAGGCGACCAAGCCCGCGTCCACGGGTGACTCGAAGCCGAAGACGCGCTTGGTGACCCCGCCGGTGGAGGTGATCACGACGACCATGACGACCTGCGGCTGCAGCGCCAGCACCTCGATGTGGCAGATCGTCGCGGTGTTGATCGGCGGCGCGGAGACGATCGCCAGGAGGTTCGTGACCTGCGAGAGCGTCTCGGTCGTGACGCGCATCGCCTCGTCGACCTCGCGGCGGATGAGCTGCAGCTCCAGGCCGGAGCCGGGCGCGGCGGGCGCGAAGGCGCTCGGCAGCAGGCGGTCGACGTAGTAGCGGTGCCCGGCGTCGGTCGGCACCCGGCCGGCGCTGGTGTGCGGATGGGCGAGCAGGCCGTGCTCCTCGAGCATCGCGAGCTCGTTGCGGACCGTCGACGGCCCGCAGTCGAGCTCAGAGTCGGCCGCCAGCGCCTTGGAGCCCACGGGCAGGCCGGTCACCTGGTAGGCGCTCACGACCTTCCGCAGGACGAGCTCCTGTCGCGGGCTGAGGATCACGCGGCTCATGGTACGAAGCGCGGCGGCCGCGACGTAGACGACGACGAGCTGAACCTTCGAGGAGGCGGCTAGGGGCATCGCATCGTGTATCACCCGTGATACGTTGATCGGGTGACCGACGTCTCCATACGCGACCTGCGCAACCGCGGCGGCGAGATCATCGATCGCGCCGCCCGCGGCGAGGAGATCGTCATCAGCCGGAACGGGGTGCCTGTCGCCGAGCTACGGCCGCTGCCGGGCCCGGGAATGACCGCCGACGCGGTCCTGACCCGGTGGCGCGGCGCACCGTCGATAGACCCTGACGCCTTCCGCGACGATCTCGACGGGCTCCTCGACCAGCGCTTGTGAGCTCCCCCTCGTCGCCGGGCCGGGGCGTCCTGGACACGTCCGTCGTGATCCTGCTGCCGCGGATCATCCGAGCCGGATGCCTTCCCGACGAGCCGGTCATCACGACGGTCACCTTGGCCGAGCTCGCCGCCGGGCCTCATGTCGCCGGTGACGACGCCGAACGCGCACGGCGTCAGGCGCAGGTCCAGCTGGCGGAGAGCACGTTCGTCGCGCTGCCGTTCGACGAAGCCGCCGCCCGCGCCTTCGGCCCGGTCGCGGCCTCGTTGCGCCGGTCCGGGCGCAAGCGGTCGGCGCGCGCCTTCGACGCGCTGATCGCCGCCATCGCCGTGGCCAACGGGCTGGCGGTGCACACCGCGAACCCTTCGGACTTCGAGGGCATCGACGGACTCGAGGTCGTCGCGCTCGTTCCTGAGGAGCTTCGGGCCTGAGCCCGGTCCACCGATTCTCGCGGCGCGACCCGTCCATATGCCAGTGCCATACGCGTCCGGACCAGCCACGAAGGGGTCACCCTGCGAGTGCTCGTCCGGACACGTCTGACTCGGCCTATGAACGGCTCGCACTCACGATCGATCGGGGGATCCGGGCTGAGAGGCATCGTCTGCCGCGTCGTAGGAGACCGGCGCGTAGGCCCTGCCGACGGCGGCGAGGCGTCGCCGTTACACGATGATCTCCACCGCACCTCCGTCGACCGACCACGCCGCCCCCGTCACCGTCGAGGACCGAGCCGAGCACAGGAACACGACGACGTCGGCCACCTCGCCCGGCTCGGCGAAGCGCCCGAGCGGGACCTTGGCCTGCTGCGCCTCGAGCGCCGCGTCCCGCGAGATGCCGCGTGCCGCGGCGGTCTGATCGGCCAGGCCGCCCTCGGCCATCCACAGCTCGGAAGCCGTCGCGCCAGGGCAGACCGCGTTGACCAGCACACCATCGGCGGCGTGCAGGTCGGCCCACACGCGCGAAAGCGAGAGCTGCGCGGCCTTCGTCACCGAGTACGCGGCGTTCGTCAGCGACGGCCGCTTGCCCGCGCTCGAGCAGACGTTGACGATCCGTCCGCCCCCGGCGGCGGCCATCCGCGGCGCGGCCTCGCGCATGAGCCGCATCGGTGCCATGACGTGCAGCTCGTACTGCGCAAGCCAGTCCGCGTCCGTGAGCTCCGCGACCGAGCGGGCGAACGAGGTTCCGGCGTTGTTGACGAGCACGGCAAGTGGCCCAAGCGCCTCGGCATGCTCGACGATCGCCGCTGCGGCGCGCGGGTCGGTGACGTCGGCCGGGAAGGCGACGCCGCCCGTCGCGGTGGCCGCCGCGTCCAGTCGGGTGCGGTCGCGGCCGACGAGCAGCACCCGCGCGCCCTCCGCCGCGAGGCGCTTCGCGGTCGCCAGGCCGATGCCCCTGCCGGCGCCCGTGACGACGCAGACGGTGCCCTCGAGTTCCAGATCCATGGGCGGCGGATGCTAGGACTCAGGCGATGGGTGCGCGCGTAGTAGCCGTCAACGTCGGCCCGGCCGCGGTGATCGGCGAGCGGCGCGGGCGCCCGTGGCGCTCGGCGATCGTCAAGGCCGCGATCGCAACGCGGGTGCCGGTCGGCCCGCTCGGCCTGGACGGCGACGAGCAGCACAACCGCAAGTACCACGGTGGGCCGCACCAGGCCGTCTACGCCTACGCTGCCGAGGACGCCGCCTGGTGGAGCGCCGAGCTCGACCGGACGATCGACGCGGGCATCCTCGGTCAGAACCTGACGACGGAGGGGATCGACGTAAACGCCGTGGTCGTCGGGGAGCGCTGGCGGATCGGCACGACGCTCCTGGAGGCCACGAGCCCGCGGATCCCCTGCGCCACGCTGGCGAAGTCGGTCGGGCTACCCGGCATGGTCAAGCGCTTCGCCCGCGCCGGCCGGCCCGGCGCGTACTTCCGCGTGCTGCAGTCGGGGACGGTCGGCGCGGCCGACCGGATCGACGTCGTCGAGCGGTGCGCCGGGGCTCCGACCGTCGCCGACGTCATGGCGATCCTGCTCTTCGCGCACGAGCGCGCCGGCGAGCTCCTCGGGCTGCCTGCGCTCAACCCGCTCGTGGCGGACTGGGCCGAGAGCCAGGTCGTCGTGGACGACGAGGGCTCTAAGAACCGGTTCTAAAATGAGGCGCCGTCGTGTGGGAGCCGGATCGCGGATGACAGGCGCCGCGCGATACCACGACCAATCCTGGTTGGATCGGTCGTGGTGTCGTGTGGCGACTGTCGCCGCGAGACGGTTTCCTCACGGCCGCGCCTTTTTGAAACCGGTTCTAAGCCGGTGCGGTGACCGGACCGGCCTCCTGCGTCGGAACCGGCGGGCTGGCCTCGCCTCCGTCCAACCGCGCCCGGTGCTCGAGGCCCTTGATGCCGGCGTTCGCCGTGACGCCGTGCACCAGAACGGAGACGAGCACCGCGGCGAGCACCGTCCAGAGCACCGTGCGCGCCTCTCCCGCGCTCAGCGCGCCGGTGCCGAGCGCGGCGCCGACGTAGTAGATCGAGCCGAGCCCGCGCACTCCGTAGAACGCGACGAACCCGCGCTCCTCCGGCGTCGTCAGCCAGCGGGGCCGAAGCACAGCCATCGCCGCGCCAGGCCGGATCACGAACACCAGCAGCACCCCGATGAGCCAGCCCCGCCAGCCGGGAACGCCGAGCCCCGTGAGCGTCACCATGCTCATCACGAGCACGATCGTCCCGAGCTCGAGGATCTGGACGATGCGCCGCGCACCGGCGTGCAGCTCGCCGTGGCTCTCGTGGTCGTGCTCGTAGCGGCGGAACGCCAGGCCGGCGCAGATCGCCGCGAGGAAGCCGTAGGAGCTCAGAACCTGCGCCACGCCGTAGACCGCCAGCGCCACGGCCACCGCCAGCCAGCCGTCGAGGTCGCCACCGATGCGGCCTCGTTGACGCAGTGGGAGCGTGAACTGGGCGGCGAATCGCCCCATCGCCACGCCCACCGCGACGCCGACTACGACCTTGTAGAGCACATCGATGAGCGCCCATGGGCCGATCCAGCCCGTGCCCCCGTCGCTCGCGATCGCCAGGCCGGCGAGCAGGAACGGGAAGGCCAGGCCGTCGTTGAGAGACGCCTCCGCGGTGAGCGAGAAGCGCGCCTCGGGCTCGTCCTCTCCCGGCGGCCCCACCCCGACGTCACCGGCGAGCACCGGGTCGGTCGGGGCCAGCGCCGCGCCGAGCACGAGGGCGGCGCCCAGCGAGAGACCGAGAAGCCCCATTCCCAGCAGCGAGACCACGGCGATGGTCACGGGCATCACGACGCAGAGCAGGAGCACGACGCTGCGCCACTGGACGATCTTCAACTCCCGGTCGAGCTGCAGACCGGTCGCGTAGAGCGTGACGACGACGGCGACCTCGGCGACGTGCTCGATGACCGCGGTGTCTCGCTCGGCGTCGAGCCACTCCACGCCCAGGAGGTCGATCGCCGCAGCCGCGCCGAGTCCGAGCGCCGCGTAGACCATCGCGCTCGACCACCAGCGGCCCTCTTCATTCGCGCGCGCGGCGATGCCGACTGCGACGATCAGCCCGAGGGCCAGGAAGCCGAGCGCTGCGGGCTCGGCCCAGCTCAGCCCCGGGCCGACGGCGAGGACGCTCAGGATGTCGGCGGGCCGGGCTCGATGCCCGCGGTCTGCAGTTCGGACTGGACGGCCTTGACGCCCTCGATCGTCTCCGCGTCGCGCACGAAGCGCACTTCCGCGTCCTCGTCGGCGACCTGGCCACGCAGCGTCACGACGCCGGCGTTCGACTCGACGGTGAGGCCGAGCGGCGGCGTGCCGCCGAAGAGCTTGGCCTGCACGCGGGCGACGACCGCGTCGTCCCCGTCGCCGACGTCGGAGGCCGCGGCGTGGACGCCGGTGATCGCGGCGGCCTCGGCGGCGGGGCTCGTCGTCGGGGTGGCGGGCGGCGCGTCGCGCGTCGCAAGCGGCGTGGAGGCCGACGGCGGGAACGGCGGCGTCACGCGGGGCGCGGTGGCCAAGCGGGCAGCCGCCCGGCGGCGCCTGCGGCGCACGACGAACGCGATGCCGCCGAAGAGCAGCACCGAGCCGCTCACCACCGCGGCGATCCATCCGAGGACGACGATCCGCAGCGCTAGCGACCGCGAGAGCACCCCGGTCTGGGTGAGCCGCGCGAGGCGGCTGCCGACTCGCCGCCCGACGAAGCGGACGACGAGACGCGTCAGACGCGAGCGCGGGTGCGTGACGAGGTACTTGCCGCCCTTGAGGGCGAGGCGGGTCTTTGCCGAGGGCATCACGGGCCGGTACCCGCGGAGCGCGGACTCCACGCCGAGGCGGCCCCTATCGCCCATCAGGTCGAGGTCGTACTCGCGCTCGGGGCGCTCCCGCAGGTTCGGCTGGACGGTGAGACACTTCGCGCATGGGGCAACTCGATCTGCAGACCGTCGTGTACCGCGAGGGCGAGCACTACATCGCTCAATGTCTGGACATCCACCTCTCGAGCTTCGGCGCCGATAAACAGGACGCGCTGGCCAACCTCGGTGAGGCGGTCGAGCTCTACCTCGAAGACGCTTCGGTTCCCGAGCTCGAGCTGACGCGCGCCGAAGGCGTTGAGGTGCGCACGCTGCACGTCCAGCGTGCGCAGGCTCTACTCCTCCGACGAGGTCATCGCTGCGCTCCAGCAGAACGACTTCACCTTCGTCTCCCAACGCGATAGCCACGCGAAGTACCGCAGAACAGGCGACCCGACGCTCACGGCCATCGTCCCCGCCGGCCGCAAGCAGATCCCGCGGGGAACGCTGCGCTCCATCCTCCGGCAGGCCCAGATGACGTCGCCGCACTCGAGCGGCTTTAGCCGCTCGAATCGCCGAGCTCGAGCACCGCGAGGAACGCCTCGGGGCACCTCGACGCGCCCGACCTGCGTCGTGGCGGTCGAACGCAACGCCCCGACGTGGCGAGGGCTGGCCCTGGCGTCACCGACGCTCGGGCCGGGCCAGCGCTGACCCTCAGCTCAGAACGGCGACGTCCGCGTACGGCGCCGCATGGTCATCCCGACGATCAGCAGCACGACGCCCGTCAGGAGATCGGATTCGTGATGGTTCATGTGCGTTCTACGCCGCAGGGCGCCGAATCCCGACTGCATAGTGCTCCGAGTGCGCCAAGACGCCTTCGAGGAGCTCTACGAGCGTCACGCGGCACGGCTCTACAGCTTCCTGGCCTACCGGACGAGCGACCCGGCACTCGCGGAAGATCTGCTCGCGGACGTCTTCGAGCGCGCGCTGACGACGCGGCGTCCCCTCGACCGGCGCCGGGGAACGGAGGCGGCCTGGTTGTTCCGCATCGCCGTGAACCTCGTCCATGACCACCATCGCGGCGCGGGCCGTGAGCACCGGGCCTACGAGCGCGTCGGCCGGGCAGCGCCGACGTCGCACGAGGACGCGGACTTCGGGAACCGCGAGGAGCTGCTCGAGGCGCTGTGCGTCCTCAGCCCCGAGGAGCGCGAGGTGATCGCGCTGCGCTTCGGTGCCGACCTCACGGTCCCGGAGATCGCCACGGCGCTGCGCGAGAAGCTCACCACGGTCGATGGCCGCCTCTACCGCGCCCTCCGCAAGCTCCGCGAGGCGCTGCCGGACCCCGACTAGCTCAACACCGCAAGCCGCCCAGCTCGAGCACCGTGAGGAACGCCCCTCGCGGGATCTCGACGAGCGTCGAGCGGGATGAGAGATGTCCTCGGATCCGTAGTACGATGCGCAGATGGCTCGCACGGTCCAGGCTCGTCTCGACACCCGGACCGAGGACGATCTGGCGCTCATCCGGAGTCAGGCGGAATGCAGCGACTCCCAGGCCATCAGGTTAGCGTTGCAGGAGACCGCCGAGCGGCGTCGGCGTCGCAGCGCGCTGCGCCACGCGGCAGCAGCGGTGGCGGCGGACCTGGCCGACCGCGCTGAGATGGGGCGCGTCCGCGACGATATGGACGAGCTCGCCGCACCTTGGCCCGAGGCCTGATTGGTCCGCGGGGAGGTCTTCGAGCTCGCCGCTCCGCGCTCGGCGAAGGGCAGCGAGCAGCGCGGCAGGCGGTTCGGCGTCGTCGTGCAAGCCGACGAGCTACTGGTCCTGAGCACCATGCTGGTCGCGCCGACATCGCGCACGGCGGTCGCCCAGCCGTTTCGTCCTGCGGTGTCCATCGGCGGCGAACGTACACGCGTCCTGCTCGAACAGACGACCGCGGTGGCCCACGAGCGCCTTGGGCGGTCCCTCGGCGTGCTGTCGCCCGGCGAACAGCGTCTCGTCGACGACGCTCTCGTCCTGGTCTTCGCGCTCTGAAGGCCTCGCAGGCTCACCCCCGCGAGTCGCCCAGCTCGAGCACCGCCAGGAACGCCTCCTGCGGCACCTCGACGCGCCCGACCTGCTTCATCCGCTTCTTGCCCTCCTTCTGGCGCTCGAGCAGCTTGCGCTTGCGCGAGATGTCGCCGCCGTAGCACTTGGCCGTGACGTCCTTGCGGAAGGCCTTGACGGTCTCGCGAGCGATGATGTGAGCGCCGATCGCGGCCTGGATCGGCACGTCGTACTGCTGACGCGGGATCTTCTCGCGCAGCTTCTCGGTCAGCGTGCGGCCCAGCGGGTAGGCCTTCTCCTTGTGGACGAGCATCGACAGCGCGTCCACCACGTCCCCGCCCAGGAGGACGTCGAGCTTGACGAGATCCGAGGCCTTCATCCCGATCGGCTCGTAGTCCAAGCTCGCGTAGCCCTTCGTCCGCGACTTCAGCTGGTCGAAGAAGTCCAGCACGATCTCCGCGAGCGGCAGCACGTACTCGAGCTGCACCCGCTCTGAGCTCAGGTAGTGCATCCCGGCGTGCTCGCCGCGCTTGTCCTGGCAGAGCTCCATGATCGTCCCGACGTACTCCTTCGGAGTCAGGATGCTCGCCTTGACCATCGGCTCGCGGACCTCCGCGACGTTCGCCGGATCCGGGAAGTCCGACGGGTTGTGGACATCCATGTCCGTGCCGTCGGTCAGCGTGACCTCGAAGCCCACCGACGGCATCGTCGCCATCAGGTCGAGGTCGTACTCGCGCTCGAGGCGCTCACGCACGATGTCCATGTGCAGCAGGCCGAGGAAGCCGCAGCGGAAGCCGAAGCCGAGCGCATCTGAGGTCTCGGGCTCCCAGAAGAGCGCCGCGTCGTTGAGCGACAGCTTCTCCAGCGCGTCGCGCATGTCCGGGTAGCGGTCGGTGTCCAGCGGGAACAGCCCGCAGAAGACCATCGGCTTGACCTCGCGGTAGCCCGGCAGCGCCTCGGTCGCGCCGCCGCGCTTGAGCGTCAGCGTGTCGCCGACGCGCAGCTTCGTGACGTCTTTGACCCCCGTTATGAGGTAGCCGACCTCGCCCGGCGTGAGCGTCTCGATCGACGTCATCGCCGGCGTGAAGAAGCCGATGTCGTCGATCTCGGCCTCCGTGCCCGCGGCCATCGCGCGGATCGCGTCGCCCTTCTTGAAGGTGCCGTCGACCACGCGGATGTAGGCGATGACGCCGCGGTACTGATCGAACTCCGAGTCGAAGATCACCGCACGCGGCGGGGCGTCGGGGTCGCCGTGCGGCGGCGGGACCTTCTGCACGAGCTCCTCGAGCACCTCCTCGACGCCCATGCCGGTCTTCCCGGAGATGCGCTTGATGGCGTCGGGATCCTCGCCGAGCAGCTCGGCGACCTCGGTGGCCACGCGCTCGGGCTCCGCTCCGGGCAGGTCGATCTTGTTCAGGCACGGGATCAGCTCGAGCCCGGCGTCCACGGCGAGGTAGGTGTTCGCGAGCGTCTGGGCCTCGACGCCCTGCGAGGCGTCGACTACGAGCAACGCGCCTTCACACGCCGCGAGCGAGCGGGACACCTCGTAGGTGAAGTCGACGTGCCCGGGCGTGTCGATCAGGTGGAACTGGTAGGTCTCGCCGTCCACCTTGGAGGCGTAGAAGACGCGGACGGCCTGCGACTTGATCGTGATGCCGCGCTCGCGCTCGAGCTCCATCGAGTCCAGGAGCTGCTCGCGCATCTGGCGCGGGTCGACGGTCTGGGTCATCTCCAGGATGCGGTCGGCCAGCGTCGACTTCCCGTGGTCGATGTGGGCGATGATCGAGAAGTTGCGGATGCGGGACTGGTCGACGGCCATGCGTGGCGAGGAGGGTAGTTGGCCGCCAGGGCGCTCAACCGACCGCCACGGGCTCCACCTCGAGGTCCTCGTCGAGCCAGACGCCGTCGCGACCGCGCGCCTTGACCGCGTAGAGCGCTCGGTCCGCGCGCGCCAGGACGCTCGCCTCGCCCTCCGCCGACCCGGCTGCTGCTGCGCCGATCGAGACGCTCAGGCCCGCGACCGATCCGGCGACCGCGTCGTGCAGGCGCTGAGCCACCTCCAGGGCGTGCGCACCGTCGACGCCGGGAAGGACCGCGGCGAACTCGTCGCCGCCGATCCGGAAGAGCGCGTCGCCGCGGCGCAGCGCAGCCGACAAGGTGTCCGCGATCGCGCAGAGCGCCGCGTCCCCGCCAGGATGGCCGTGGTCGTCGTTGTACTCCTTGAAGGCATCCACGTCGATGACGAGCACGCCGAGGTCGCCGGCCTGCCGGGCTTCGGCAAGCTCGTTATGGAAGCTCGCGTGGTGCCCGAGGCCCGTCAAGGCGTCCGTGGCCGCCTGGGTGCGCAGCGCGCTGACCGACGCGGCGGTGCGCAGGCAGGCCGAGGCCTGGGCGGCGAGCAGCTCGAGCAGCTCGCAGTTCTCCGTGCTCAAGCCGGCGGACGTCTCGCCCGCCACGACGAGGATGCGGTCCGGCCCGGCGGGCAGCACCGCCATGGACGTGGCGCCGGCGGTGCGCAGCGCCTCGATGCCGACGCTCTGCGCCGCTCCCGCCTCCGGCCGCGAGACGGTGTAGGCCGAGCAGCCCGCGCTGGCGAAGGCGGCCAGGGCGTCGATGACCTCGGCCGACGTCCGCGCGAAGACGGCCTCGAGCGGCCCGTGAATCCGGGACGGCACGTACGCGCCGCCTTCGCCGGTGCGGCACAGCAGCATCGCGGAGGACAGCGGCGTGATGTCCACGGCGGCGGCGACCACGGCGCGCTCGATCGCCGCGGTGTCGTACTGGGTGGCCAGAGCGATGGCGTGGCGCACCAGGCGCTGGGAGGCCGACTCCGGCTCCGGGCCGCCGAGCGCCTCGATCCTGGCGCCGAGCGCGGCTGCCGTCGCCTCGAGCTCGTCGATCTCCCCGTCGGTCAGCGGCCTCGAGGCCTCGAGGTTGATGGCTCCAACCGTCCGCGGGCCGCACGTCAAAGGGAAGCAGGCCTCGGCGACGACGCCGTCGGCGGCCTGCATGTACTTCGGATCGCTGCGCACGTCGCGGAGGACGCTCGGCGTTCCGGAGGCGTAGGTGCAGCCGATGACTCCGGCCCACGGCGGCAGGCCGTCGAGGAGGTGGCGGTAGCCCAGCAGCGCCTGGCAGCGCAGCCGGCCGCCGCGCTCGATGTAGACGCTCGGCCTGACGTCGGGCTCGGCGAGATGCTCGACCGCCGCCCACGAGGCAGCACGAACGTCGGCGGTGCGCGCCAGGGAGCTCGCGAGGTCATCGAGCTGCATGGGAGGTCATCGGCATCGCGCGGCGAAGCTTGAAGCGCCTGCGGGCGAGCTGCGGGCTCAACCGGCGCGGCGGGCGCGCAGGCGGCGCAGGACGAAGCGCTCGACGCGCTGAGCCTCCTCGACGCGCAGCAGGAGCGTCGCGCCCGCGTAGCCGGCCGCCGCGACCAGCGACGCGATGGCGACGGCCACGACCTGCGCGAGGAACGCCTCTCCGAGCAGCTCCTGCGTACCGGCGTGGGCCGCCCAGGCGAGCGCCCCCATCAGCGCGGACGCCGCGGCGATCTGCCCCAGCGCCCGGAGCGTCGTCGCACCCTCGAGGTCCCCGCCGAGCAGGCGCCGCAGCACGAAGTACTGACCCAGGGTCATCGTCAGGCTGGCCACGGCGGTGCCGATCACGACTCCCGCGATGCCGAAGGGCCGGTAGAGCAGCAGCGAGACGGCGGCGTTGATCGCGAGGTTCGCTCCGGCGAGCTTCGTCGGCAGCCACGGCTCCTGCAGGGAGAAGAAGGTCCGCGTCAGCAGGAGGTTCGCGCCCGCGAAGGGCAGCGAGAAGGAGAACCAGAAGAGCGCCAGGGCCACCGTGTCGGTGGAGGCGGGGCCGAACGCCCCGCGCTCGTAGAGCAGCCGGACGATCGGCTCGGCGAGCACGGCGGAGAAGACCGCGGCGGGAACCAGCAGCAGGAAGATCTGCCGCAGGCCGGTGCCCATCGTGCGGCGCAGGCCGTCGAAGTCACGACGAGCGGCCAGCCGGGAGAGCGTCGGGAAGAGCACGGTGGCCACCGCGACGGAGAACATGCCCTGCGGCAGCATGTAGACGCGGAAGGCGGCATCGATCGCCGCGGGCGTCTGGTCGGAGATCAGCGCGCCGATGATCGAGTTGATGAGCAGGTCGAAGTTGATGATCCCGAGCCCGATGGTGACCGGGAGCATGAGGACGAAGATCCGCCGCAGCAGCGGGTCGCGCAGCGACCTGCCCGCGGTGAGGCGGAAATCCAGGCGCCGCAGGCCCGGCAGGGCGATGGCCAGCTGCAGCACCGTTCCGATCAGCACCCCGATCGCGTAGGCGTAGATGCGGTCGTCGCCCTCGAACAGCCCGTGCAGCCCGACGAGCGCGGCGATGATCACCGCGTTCCACAGCAGCGGGGCGAGCGCAGGAACCGAGAACTGCCCGTAGGCGTTGAGGATCCCGACGACCAGCCCGTTGATCCCGAGCAGCACGACGATCGGGAACATCACCCGGGAGAGGCCGACGGTGAGCTCGACGAGGTTCCGGTCGAACTGGTCGCCCGGCAGGAACAGCGGCATCACCGTTCCCGCGCCGAGGATGAACAGCGCCGTGATCGCACCGAGCGCGGCGATGATCACCAGCAGCAGCGTCGAGGCCAGCCGGAACGCATCGGCTCGGCGGTCCTTCTCCAGCAGCTCGGTGAAGACGGGGACGAACGCCGCCGAGAGCGCCGCGTCGGCGAACAGCCCACGGATCAGGTTCGGGACCTGGAAGGCGACCGTGAAGGCCGACGCCGCGCCCGAGGTGCCGAAGTAGCCGCGTGCGACGACCTCGCGGATCAGGCCGGCGATGCGCGAGAGGCCGGTGGCGGCGGAGAAGATCGCGGTGTTCCGAGCCATGCCGCGGCTCGTGCTCGGACGTGCCGCGGCAGGTGACGCGGAGGCGGAGTCGGGGGCGGACGCGGACGCGGAGGCAGGAATCGCGGAGGCCGGGCTCCCCGGCCCAGCCGGTCCTTCGGGGCTCGCGCCGTGCGCGGTACCCCCGGCAGCGGCTGCGGCGCTTGGGTCGTCCCCGGCAGCGGGCGCAGCGGTGGCTGGGTCCGGCATCGCGGCGGGATCCTACGCTGGCCGCAGCTCGAGGGCCGTGGCCCGCCACCTCGCCGGGGCCGAGGCGGGCGGCGTCGACTCGCGGGCAGTCGCTATTCTCCGCCGTCGCCTATGGCCAACATCGCATCCCAGAAGAAGCGCATCCTCCGAGCCGAGCGCGAGCGCCTCGAGAACCGTCGCTACACCTCGACCGTGAGGACGTACTTCCGTCGTCTCGAGGCGGCAGTCGCCGCGGGCGACGATGCGGCCACGGACGTCGAGCACCGCCAACTCGTCCAGACGATCGACAAGGCCGTCAAGCGCGGCGCGCTGCACCGCAACACGGGTGCGCGCAAGAAGTCCCGCGCGGCCCGCGTCCGCGCCGCGAAGTAGCCGACCGACCCCGCCCAGCGGCGGCTGGTCGGTCAGGCCGCGATCGACGCGATCGTCCTCAACGCCGCTGTGTCCGCCGACATGTCGGACATCCCGCGCGACGCGAGCTCGAGCGCGGCAAGCGCCTCGAGCGCCGACCGCAGCGCGTCGGCGTCGGTCCGCCCTGCCTCCTTGATGCGGCGGTCGGCCGCCCAGGGCGACAGCTTCAGCGCGGCTTTGACCTGCGACGGCGACTCGCCGGCGTCGAGGCGCACTGCTACGGCGAGCACCTCGCGCAGCCGGCGCGCCATCAGCGGCACGAGCCGAGGCAGCGATTCGCCCTGCTCCCGGAGCTCGAGGAACGCGCGCATCGCCCGGGTGTGCTCCCGGGCCACGAGCGCGTCGATCAGGCCCCACACCTGGCGCTCCGCCGACGGCGCTGCGACCGCCGCGACCTCCGCTTCACCGAGCTGCGCTCCGGCACCGTGCTCTAGCGCGAGCTTCTCGAGCTCCCGCAACAGCCGCTGCTGACGCTCGCCGACGGCGTCGACGAGCTCGCGCGCCCCTGCGTTGTCCAGCGTCAGCCCGAGCTTCGCCGCCTCGGCGGCGACCCAGCGCGGCAGGTCCCTGGCCTTGAGCATGATCTCCTCCCCCACGACACCACCGTGCTTCTTGACCGCGCCGACGAGCGAGGCAGGCGTCTTGACGCGCCCGTCGTCGCGACCGAAGAACGCGATCGTCGTTCCCGGTTCCAGCGCCTTGAGCGCAGGAGCGATGTGCGCCTTGACGTCGGCGTCCTTCCAGCGCTCGACGCCGTCGACGACGAGGAAGCGGTGCCCGATCGAGAACGTCATGGCGCTGAGCGCCGCGGCCACTGCAGCGGGCGCCGCCCCGTCTCCCTCGAACGCCTCGACGCCCTGGGCGCCCGCCTCCTGCTCGGCCTTGCGCCGCAGGTTCGCCCGCCGTTCGCCGATGCGCCCGTGGTCGTCTCCGAAGACGAGGTAAGCGGGCTTCCAGACGCTCATGCCGCCGAGTCTAGGCATGGGCGCGAACCTCCCAGCGGCCTGCCCGAATGCGATCGAGGCGGACGGTGCCGTCCCGGTCGGTCCGCACGACGACGGGCACTCGGGCCAGGGCGGCCAGCGTCGAGGGCGCCGGGTGGCCGTAGGTGTTGCCCGCACCGACCTCGATGCCTGCCACCTGCGGTCGAACCCGGTCGAGCAGCGCCGGCAGTCCAGGGTCGGCACTGCCGTGATGGGAGACCTTGAGCACGTCGACCGGCCGCAACTCGATCCGGGAGAGCACGTCGGACTCGGCGTCGGCGGCCAGCAGGGCCCGCGCGCCGCGAGCCGCGACCTCGAGCACGATCGCCCGATCGTTCGGGTTCTGAGCTGCGTGCAGCGCCGCTGCCTCCGGCCGCGGCCACAAGACGCGAAGCCGCAGCCCGCCCAGCCGCAGCTCCTGCCCGGCACGGGCGACGATCAGCCTGACCCCGCGCGCCTGCGCCGCAGCCGCCATCGCATCGCCGGCCGGTCGTCGTACGCCGTCGCGCCCGTCGAGGATCGCGTTCACGGGCAGCGCGGAGACGACGGCTGCCGTTCCGCCTGCGTGGTCGTTCTCCGCGTGCGTGGCGACGAGGAGGTCGAGGCGACGCACCCCCGCATGCTGCAGCAGCTCGACGATTCCCGACTCCGGCACGCCGGCATCGACGAGCACCGACCGCTTCCCGTCCTGCACCAACGTCGCGTCTCCCTGGCCGACGTCGAGGAACGTCAACCGCAGCCCGGCCGGGACACCGGCGGGCGCCGCCGGAGGTGGCACGAGGCAGATCCAAGCCGCGGCCGCCAGCGCCGCGGCGGCCGGCGCGACGCGCCGGACGCGACCAGACGAGGCGGCCGAGAGCACCACAGCGACCACGACGACCACGGCCCACGGCCCGACGTCCACGACGGCCCCCGGCACCGACGCGGCGGTGGTCGCGATCCAGGCGAGGTAGCCGAGCGGGAACCCGGCGAGCGCGTCCAGACCGTCGATGATGGTGCCCGCGACCGCCGCGACCGGCCCACCGAGCACGAGCAGCTGCCCGACCGCCGCCCCGACGACGCCGAGCCACATGACCGGCGCGACCGCGGGTGCCGCGAGCACGTTCGCCGGCACGCTCACCAGAGACGCCTGGCCGAAGTGAACCGCCACCACCGGCGCGGTGGCAAGCGTCGCCGCGGCCGTCATCGCGGTCACCTCCGCCAATGCCCGTGGAAGGCCGCGCCGCGTCAGCGCGCGGCGCCAGCTCGGAGCCAGCACGAGGAGCGACACCACCGCCACGAAGCTCAGCTGCCAGCCCGGCTCCCCCGCGGCCCGTGGATCGACGATCAGGGTCAGCGCCGCGGCCCCACCGAGCGCGTACCAGCGCGACGTCGGCCGACCGACCAGCCCGGCTGCCACCGCTGCGGCCCCCATGACGCCGGCGCGCTGGATCGACGCGCCGCCGCCGGCCAGCGGGACGTAGGCCGCGATGAGCGCGAGCACGAGCCACAGCCGGCCGGAGAGCCCGAGCCCGAGCGCCGTCCCGAGCGCCATCGCCAGGGCGGCGAGCAGGACGACGTTCGTGCCGCTGGCCGCGACGAGGTGGCTCAGGCCGGCGGCGCGGAACGCGTCGCGGGTCCCGTCGGGAAGCGCATCGTCCTGGCCGAGCACCATGCCGCGCAGCAGCCCGGCAGCCGCCGGCGGCAGGCCGCGGTCGAGCGCCGCCTCCGCCCGCCTGCGCACGCCGTCCAGGGCCCCGGCCGGGCCACCGCGCGTGCCCTCGACGGTGGCGGCAGTCGCCCGCAGCTCGGCGTGCGCATGTCGCGAGACGGCGAAGTCACTTGGAGCTCGCAGCCCGCCGACGACCGCGAGCACCGTGCCCACGCCCGGCAGCGCGTCGGCCGTCGGCTCGGCGACGCGCAGCAGCACCGGCTCCCCGCGGAGCTCCACCAGCGCCGACCAGCCGCCGTAGCGCGACGTGCGAGGCGCCTCGTGCACGACCACGCTCCCGGTGACCGCGTGGCCGAGCTCGGGACCCAACCGCGTTGAATCGAGGGCCGCAGCACGGACGTCGCCGATCGCGGCACCCAGGAGGACCGCAAGCGCCGCAGCCACCGCCAGCAGAGCGGCGCGGCGCCCGACGGCGCCGGGCATCGGGTCCGGAGCGTCAAAGCGATTTGACGGATAGCCGCGTGTCCCCCGCGTCCCAAGGCCGGCATGGTCCGAACGGGCCTCAGGCTCACCGCCACCGGCCCGCGGCGCGCAGGGCGCACGCGCTCGGCCACCGCAAGCCCGCCACTTCGCGGTCGCGAGCAGCGCCCCGGCGGCAAGCAGCCCCGTGGCCAGCGCCACGGCGACCGCCGGCGCGCGCGGCCCGCACAGCAGCCCGGCGACGAGCGCGAAGACGACTGTGTGCAGCGGACGCGTGACGACGCCTTCGGCCACCGACCGCCCTTGAGTGGCGGTCCGCCGACGGCCCGTAAGCACGAGCGCGGCGAGGCGAGCCGTCACGTCACAACACCGCCTGCGACCGCATGGCCTCGAGCTTCTTGGGACCGATGCCGGCTACCTGAGCGAGGTCGTCCAGCGTCTTGAACGGCCCGTTCTGCGTGCGCCAGTCGACGATCTTCGCCGCGATGGCGGGCCCCACCCCGTTGAGCGCCTCGAGCTGCGTCGCGTCGGCCTGGTTGACGTTCACCGTCGCGAGGGCGGCGCCACCCGCCGCGGCGCCCGCCGCGCCGGCTGCACCCGCCGCGGGCGCCGCGCCGGCGCCCGGCGCCGAAGCCGTGCTCGACGCCGCGCCCGCCGCGCCGGGCCGGCCGCGGCGGGCGACGAGCACCTGCTGGCCGTCGGTCACCTTGGCCGCAAGGTTCACCGCGTCGAGGTCGGCACCCGCGCGTCGCCCGCCGGCCTTCGCCAGCGCGTCGGCGATTCGCGCCCCGGCCGCCAGCTCGTACACACCTGGTCGCCGGACCGCGCCCGCGACATGCACAAGCAGCCGCTCGGGAGTCGTGGTCAGCTCCAGGCCGTCGGGCCCCGCCTTGCCGGAGGCGCCGGTCGCGCCCAAGCCGGTGCCCGGCTCCGCCTGGGCGGTGAAGCCTCCCGGCGGTGGTGCACTCAGAGCTCCCGAACCAGGATCGGCACGCAGCGCGCGGCCTCCGAGCAGGACCACGAGCACCACGGCCACGAGGTAGACGGCGAACTGCCGGCGGCTGATCTCGGTCATGGGCCGAGGCTAGGTGCGGACCGCGTTTCCGATCAGCACCCGTCTGCATCAACTCGGCGCGATCATCGCAACAGAAGACGCGCGACCCGCGCGACCGCGTCGCGCGGGCCGTCGACGTCGACGACTCCAGGGACCGTCCACGTCCCGATGCCGACGACCGGCCGTCCCGAGCCGAGCGCGAAGCCGATCTCGGTCAACGTCCCGTGCCCAACGCCGACGGCGACGAGCGCCTCACCCATCCGCGCCACCAGGCCGTTGCGCAGCTCCCCCAGCCCGGTGGGAAGCGCGAGATCCACCCAGCCGTTGGCTTCAGCGGCGTCGGTGCCCGGCAACACGCCGATCGTGCTGCCCCGCCGCGACTTCGCCCCGCGGCTGGCGGCTTCCATCACCCCGCCCAGGCCGCCGGTCACGACCCAGAACCCGGCGTCGGCCAGGCACGCCCCCAGCTCCTCGGCCAAAGCCGACTGCTCGGCGCTCGCGTCACTCGGACCGGCGACGGAGATCAGCCGGGCGTCAGCCAGCGCGCCGCTCACGGCAGCTCAGCGGACGACGAGGTTGACGAGCTTGCCGGGAACCAAGATCTCCTTGAGGACCTCGCGGCCGTCGAGCTGCAGCTTGGCGTGCGGCGCTGCGCGGGCGAGCGCCTTGAGCTCGTCGGGGGTCGCATCGCTCGAGGCGGTCACGCGGTCGCGCAGCTTGCCGTTGACCTGCACGACGAGCTCGAAGGTCGGCAGCTCGAGGAACCGCGGGTCGGCGGCCGGCCACGGCTCCTCCCAGACCCGCCGGCCCGTGAGCAGCTCGTAGGCGTCGGCGGCGACGTGCGGCGCGAAGCCGAACACCAGCGAGGCCGCGGTGCCGAGCGCGTAGCGCAGCGCCTCGGGATCGCGGTTGCCGAGCTCGAAGTACTCCTTCGAGCAGGCGTTGACGAGCTTCATGCACTCTGCGATCGCCGCGTTGAAGGCGAAGCGCCCGGCCATCGCGTGGGTGACCCGCTCGATCGCGACGTTCGCGGCCCGGACGAGCGTGAGGCCCGGACCCTCCGGGGCGTTGCGCAGCGCAGCGCCGCTCCCGGGTCCGTCGGCGGCGGCAGCCGAGAGGCGCCAAAGCTTCGAGAGGAAGTCGGCGACGCCGTTGATGCCGGTGTCCGACCAGTCCGCGTCCTTGTCGGGCGGGCCGATGAAGAGGATGTAGGTGCGCGCGGTGTCGGCCCCGTAGCGCGCGACGATCTCCTGCGGCGAGACGACGTTGCCGCGGGACTTGGACATCTTCGCCCCGTCCTTGGTGACCATGCCCTGGGTGAAGAGCTTCGCGAACGGCTCCTGCACGTCGAGGTGCCCGAGATCGGCCAGCGCCTTGGTGAAGAAGCGCGCGTAGAGCAGGTGTAGGATGGCGTGCTCGACGCCGCCGATGTACTGGTCGACCGGCGCCCACCGCGCGAGGACCGCCGGATCCCAGGGCGCCTCGTCGTTGTGCGGATCGGTGTAGCGCAGGAAGTACCACGAGGAGTCGACGAAGGTGTCCATCGTGTCGGTCTCGCGCTGCGCCGGGCCAGCGCAGCGCGGGCAGCTCGTGTTCACCCACTCCTCGGCGGCCGCCAGCGGCGAGCGCCCCTGGGGCGCGTAGTCCTCCACGTCCGGCAGCACCACGGGCAGCTGATCGAGCGGCACGGCAACCGTCCCGCAGGCCGGGCAGTGGACGATCGGGATCGGGCAGCCCCAGTAGCGCTGGCGCGAGAGCAGCCAGTCGCGCAACCGGTAGTTCGTTGAGGCGTGGCCCTTTCCCTCGCGGTCCACCCAGGCGGTGATCTCCTGCAGCGCGTCGCGGTTCGGCTTGCCGTCGAAGTCGGCGTGCGAGTTGACCAGAGCGCCGTCGCCGGAGTACGGCAGGCCGTCTGCGTCGCCGTCGGGGTTCTCGCCCTCGACGACGCGGCGGATCGGCAGGTCGTAGGCCCGTGCGAACGCGTAGTCGCGCTCGTCGTGTCCGGGCACCGCCATGATCGCGCCCGTGCCGTACTCCATGAGCACGTAGTCGGCGACCCACATGGGCAGGAGCTCGCCGTTGACCGGGTTGGTCACGTAGCGGCCGAGGAACACGCCGGTCTTGGGCTTGTCGGCGGCTCCGCGCAGCTCGTTGGACTCCGTCAGCGCGTGGTTGACGTACTCGCGCACCGCCCGCTCCTGCCCCGTGCCGGCGGCGAGCCGGTCGAGGTCGGAATGCTCGGGAGCCATGACGAAGAACGTCGCGCCGAAGAGCGTGTCCGGCCGCGTCGTGAAGACGGCGTAGTCCGTGCCGACGTCGTCGCAGCGGAAGGTGACCTCAGCCCCCGTGGAGCGGCCGATCCAGTTGCGCTGCATGGTCTTGACGTGCTCGGGCCACTCGATCGTGTCGAGGTCGTCGAGCAGGCGGTCGGCGTAGTCGGTGATGCGGAAGAACCACTGCTCGAGCTGGCGCGCCTCGACCTCGTGGCCGCAGCGCTCGCAGCGGCCGTCGACGACCTGCTCGTTGGCCAGGACGGTGGCGTCCTGCGGGCACCAGTTGACCACCGCCTCCTTGCGGTAGGCGAGGCCGTTCTCGTAGAGCTGCAGGAAGATCCACTGCGTCCAGCGGTAGTACTCGGCGTCGCTCGTGGCGAACTCGCGCGACCAGTCGATGGAGATCCCCCACTCGCGGAACTGCCTCTGGAAGGAGGCGATCGCGGCGTTCGTCGAGTCGCGCGGGTGCTGACCCGTCTTGATCGCGTGGTTCTCGGCGGGCAGCCCGAAGGCGTCGTAGCCCATCGGGTGCAGGACGCGCTTGCCCGTGCGGCGCTCGAAGTGCGCGACCGCGTCGCCGACGGAGTAGACCTTCAGGTGGCCGATGTGGGGCTCGCCGCTGGGGTACGGGAGCATCTCCAGGACGTAGGACGTCTCGGACCCGTCGACGTCGTTCGAGACCTCCCACGTCCCCTCGTCCGCCCACACCTGCTGCCAGCGCGGCTCGATCTCCTTCGGGTCGTAGCGGTGCTCGGCCATGGGCGGCTGAGCATAGAGTCCGCCCGGTGTTCTCCTTCGCCTCCCAGCGGGCTCAGGTTCGCCCCGGCGTCGAGCTCGCCGTGGTCGCCTTCTTGCGCGGGAGGCCGGCGCGCAAGCCTACGATCGGCGGCCATGCCTGAGCTCTGGGATGACGCCGCGTCCGACGACGAGACGACGGAGCACCGGCCACCGCCCCGGGGACGTGCTGCCGACCGGCCGTCGGAGATCGTGCTGGCCTCGGCGAGGGTCGCACGGATCGTCGAGGCGGCCGAGCGCGCCGCCGAGGAGCTGCGCCGAGGCGCCGAGCAGCGCGCCCGCGAGCGCATCGCCGAGGCCGATCGCGCGGCGCAGCTGCGCGTGACTGCAGCCGAAGACGAGGCACGCGAGATCGCCGACGACGCCCGCCGGTCAGCAGACCACGCGGAGGCGGAGGCACGCACCGCGGTTGAAGCGATCCACGCGCGTGCTGCCGAGGAGCGCGCTGCGGTCGAGCGCCGTCGCGTGGAGGCGATCGGCGAGGCTCAAGCCAAGGCGACGCTGCTCGCGCGCGATGCCGAGGAGCACGCCGACGAGCTCCGGACCTCCAGCCGCGCCGAGGCGCGCGACGTGCTCAACCACGCGCACTCGGCGGCGCGCGACGTCGTCCGCGAGAGCGAGGAGCTGACGGGCAACCTCCGCGACCTGGCGCAGTCGCTCGTGCGCAACGCCGACAAGCTGACGCAAGACATCCGGCAGGTGCACTCAGAGCTCGTGTCGCGCCTCGAGGCGACGCCGCCGCCCCCGAGCACGTCGCCGTCTGGGGATGCGCGAGCGCCGGCGAACGCCGTCCAAGCCGGCGCTCCTGCTCCTCGCCCGTCGAAGCAGCCGTCGTCGGGCGAGCCCGCACCCTCCACGCTGTCCGCGACCGAGCCGAGCGACCCGCCGGCGCCGCGCCGCGGGCGCGGCGCCCGCTCGGGCCGCGGCGCGTCCACGCCGCTTCCGGCCGAGATCAACGCGCTGCTCGAGCCCGGGAAGGGCTCCTTCGACGTCCCGGAGTTCGTCACGCCGCCCCGGCGCCGCCCGTAGCGCCGCCCGTGAAGAACAACCGGCGCTCCAGCGTTACACTGGCCAGGACGTACAGGTTGGGGGCCATAGCTCAGCTGGGAGAGCGCGTGGCTGGCAGCCACGAGGTCGGGGGTTCGAGCCCCCCTGGCTCCACTGCAAGAGAGTCGTCCGCAAGGGCGGCTCTCTCTGCTTCGGCGGCGCGAGGGACCGTGCGGCGCATGACCGCGCCGAGGCTCGAGGCCTCTTGGAACCGGTTTCGGAAGGGCGCGGCCTACGCCGAGGCGGCCTGAGGGACCTGCGCCGCTAGCCGGGAGAGCTCGTCGGGATCGAGCTCGAGCCGCGGTACTTCGCCCCAGAGCTGGTCTAGGCGGTAGAACTCGCGCGTCTCCGGCGTGAAGACGTGGACGACGACGTCTAGGTAGTCCATGAGGATCCAGCGGGCCTCGCTGACGCCCTCGACCCGGCGCGGCAGCGCGCCGACGGCCTTCTTCATCCCGAGGTGGATCCCGTCATGGATCGCCTTGGCCTGGCGGTCGGTGTTGCCCTGGCAGATGACGAAGAAGTCCGTGTAGCCCGCGACGCCACGCAGGTCGAGCGCGACCACGTCGATCGCCTTCTTCTCGGCCGCGAAGGCCGCGGTGAGCTTCGTCGTCTGCTCGGGATCAGGCATGCGGCGGAGCCTCCATGGGGCTCAGTGTGGCAGGGGCCGGCCGACAGTAGAGGCCGCGCTCGGCGATGAGCGCGGCCACGGCATCGGGGACGAGATGGCGGATCGGGCGCGCAGCGGCGACGCGACGGCGCAGGTCGGAAGACGAGACGTCGATGCGCGGCATGTCGAAGAAGGCCAGCCGCCCGGGTGGGACGAGCCCGTCGAGGCGGCCACGGACGTCCTCGCGAGCGACGCCCTGCCGCTCGGCCACGGCCAGCACGGCGAGCTCGAGGATCGCCGCGGGCTCGCGCCACGTTGGCAGGCCCTGGGCCTGATCGGCCCCGACGATGAACGTCAGCTCGACATCCGGTGCACTCGCCTGGAGCGCGCGGAGCGTGTCCACCGTCCAGGACGGCCCACCACGATCGAGCTCCAGGCGGGACACCTCGAGCGCTGGATCACCCTCGGCCGCCGCCCGGCACATCGCCAGGCGCACCTCCGCGCCCGGGTCCCCGACGGCCTCCTTGTGCGGTGGCGTGTGCACCGGCATCAGCACCACGCGGTCGAGCCCGAGCTGCGATCCCGCCTCCTGTGCGCACACCAGGTGGGCGACGTGCGGCGGGTTGAACGTCCCTCCGAGGATGCCGACGCGCGCCACGGTGTCGGTCTGGCTCGGGCTAGGCCCGGACGTGGCCGTCGCCCTGGACGACGTACTTCTCCGAGCAGAGCTCGCGCATGCCGATCGGACCGCGCGCGTGCAGCTTCTGGGTCGAGTTGCCGATCTCCGCGCCCATCCCGAACTCCCCGCCGTCGGTGAAGCGCGTGGAGGCGTTGAGGTAGAGGCAGGCCGCGTCGACGCCCAGCTCGAAGGCGCGCAAGGCGGCCGCGTCGCCGGAGACGATCGCCTCGGAGTGGCCCGAGCCGTGCGCGTTGACGTGCTCGATCGCCTCGTCGAGCCCGTCGACCACGGCCACCGCGAGCGTCAGCGCCAGGAACTCGGTGTCCCAGTCGGCGTCGGAAGCGTCGAGCAGCTCGCCCGCGAGCGCCTCGCCCGCCAGGGCGCGCGTGCGGCCGTCGACGCGCAGCTCGACGCCGGCGTCGCGCAGCGCCCGCAGCGCGCCCGGCAGGAAGTCGGCGGCGACGTCGGCGTGCACGAGCAGCGTCTCGGCCGCGTTGCAGGCACTCGGCCGCTGGACCTTCGCGTTCAGCGTGATCTCCCGCGCCCAGGCGAGGTCGGCTGCTGCGTCGACGTACACGTGGCAGTTCCCCGACGCGGCGTAGATGACGGGCACCGTCGCGACTGTCTTGAGCGCGTTCTTCAGCCCTTCTCCCCCACGCGGGACGATCAGGTCGACGACTCCCGCCTGCGTCGCGAGCTTGGCGAGCTCCTCGCGGCCTCCGCCGGCCACGAGCAAGACGGCGCCCTCCGGCACCCCGGCGGCCGTCGCCGCGTCGGAGGCGACCGTCGCGAGGATCGCGTTGGAGTGCGCGGCGCTCGAGGAGCCGCGCAGGACGATCGCGTTGCCGCTCTTCAGGCACAGCGCCGTCGCGTCGATCGTCACGTTCGGGCGCGCCTCGTAGACGACGGCGATGACGCCGAGCGGCACGCGCACCTTCTTGACGTCGAGGCCGTTCGCCAGGCGCCGGCCCTCGACGACCTCGCCGACGGGATCGGTGAGCGCGGCGATGTCGCGCACCTGCGCGGCGATCGCGGCGATCCGCTCCGGGGTGAGCTCGAGGCGGTCGAGCAGCGCGGCACCCAGCTCGGCCTCGTGGCCTGCCTCCATGTCGCGCGCGTTGGCCTCGAGGATCTCGGGCGTGCGCTCCTCGAGGCCGTCGGCGATCGCCAGCAGCGCGGCGTCCTTGACGGTCGTCGGCAGCGCGGCCAGGCGGCGGGCCGCAGCCTTCGCCGCGAGGCAGGTGTCGGTGACCGACACGGCGGTGGTGGCCATGCGGCGAAGGGTATCGAGGCGCCTCGCGGGGTTCAGGGCGGGGGCGGCGCAGTTGCCTGACGGGCCTGCTGGACGGACCCCACGCGGCGACCCGCCTATGCCAGCACGAAGTAGTCCCGGTGCACGGCCTCGTCGGTCGCGCGCGGGAGCACCTCGCGGACCTGCGCGCTCTTCATCCCGACCACCTGCCGCAGCTCCTCGGCAGAGTAGGAGACGATCCCCTTGCCGATCACGACGCCGCTCGCGGCGACTTCGACCGCGTCACCGGCCTGGAAGCCCCCGCGGACCGCCGTGATCCCGACCGGCAGCAGCGACGTCCCCGCGTCGCGCAGCGCCCGCGCTGCACCCGCGTCCACGACGACCGTCCCGTGGGACGGCTTGGCGTACTTGAGCCAGAGCTTGAACGAGGAGTAGCGGGTCGCGCGCGCCTCGAAGTGCGTGCCGGCGGCGCGGTCGCCGTCGAGCAGCCGACCGAGGTCCCCCGGCGCCAAGCCGCTCCCGATAGCGGCGGGGATGCCGGCGGCGGTGGCCATCTCGGCCGCCACGACCTTGGAGCGCATGCCGCCCGAGCCGAGCGCGGACGTCTCGTTGCCGATCGCGAGCTCCTCCAGGGCGGAGAAGTCCACGACCTCCGGCACGCGCGCAGCGGCCGGGTCGCGCCGCGGGTCGGCGGTGAACAGGCCGTCGGTGACCGTGAGCAGCACGAGGCGGTCGGCGCCGAGCAGGATCGCGACCTGCGCGGCGAGAAAGTCGTTGTCGCCGAAGGAGATCTCGTCGGTGGTGGTGGTGTCGTTCTCGTTGATGACCGGCACGACGTGCCAGTCGAGCAGCCGCGCCAGCGTCTGGCGCACGTTGAGGTAGTGGGTGCGGGCGCGCAGGTCGAAGAAGGTGAGCAGGACCTGGGCGGAGCGCACCTCGCGCTCGGCGAGCAGCTCGAACCAGGACTGGTAGAGCCCGCCCTGGCCGACTGCGCTCGCCGCCTGCAGGTCGGCGATGGCGCTGGGCCGCGCGGGGAGGCCGAGCGTGCGCATGCCGCGGGCGATCGCCCCGCTGGAGACGACGATGAGCTCGTCGCCCGCGCGGTGACGGGTGGCCACCTCGTCGCAGACGGCGCGAAGCGCGTCGAGGCGCAGCTCGCCCGTGTCCTCGGCGACGACGCTCGACCCCAGCTTGACGACGTAGCGGGCCATGGACCGCGGGGCTACGAAGGCGGCGCCGGGATCGGCGAGCCGGCCAGGGCGCGGGCGAGGTGCAGCAGGTTGCTCGCGCACGCCAGGCCGGTGGTGTTCGACCACTCCTGCTCGTCTGAGGTCGAGTACTCGTCCTCCGACGGTCCCGGGCCCTTGTTCCAGTAAGTCCAGCTCTGCCCGGGCTGGGAGTAGCCGATGTCGTTGAGGCACTGGCCGACGTTGGCGACGATGTGGTGCGCGCCGTCCTCGTTGCCGGTGACGACGATGCCGGCGACCTTGTTGTAGGCGACGGGGCGCTCCTGGTCGTCGGTCTCGGAGAGCATCGCGTCCATCCGCTCGATCGCGCGCTGGCACAGCGACGACGGCTGGCCGACCCAAGTCGGCGTGGCCATGATCAGGATGTCGGCCGCGAGGAGCTGTTCGTGGATCATCGGCCACTCGTCGCCGTCTGAGACCGCCTCGGAGACGACACCGGGATCGATGCGGTGGTCGGCGAGGCGCACGAGGGAGCACTCGACTCCCTCATTGGTGAGCGCGTCGGTGACGACCTTCGTGAGCGCCTCGGTGTTCGAAGGCTCCGGCGAGGGCTTGAGGGTGGCGGAGAGAACGAGGGCGCGCATGGCCTGATCAGTGCCCGGACCGCCCCGCCCCAACCTTCTCAGTCGAGCTCGAAGACGATGCCGGCGATCTCGACGTCGTCGCCGGCCTCGAAGCCCTCGGCCTCCAGGGCGCGCAGCACGCCCATGCGGATCAGGCGGTGCTCGACGTGGGCCAGCGCGTCCTCGTTCTCGAGGTCATGGCGAGCCAAGAGCCGCTCGACCTGCTCGCCGCTGACCCGGAAGACCCCCTCGTCGACCTGCTCGACAGCCCAGCCCTTGCCCGTGGCCGGGCGGAAGACGCGGTGCTCGGCGAGGTCGCTCTCGCCGGCAAGCTCCTCGAGCGCCTCGACGGGCTGGAGCGGCACGCGGCGCAGCAGCTCGACCTTGAGCTCATCGAGGCCGGTGCCGGTCGCGCTCGAGGTGACGATGACCGGCACGCGCGCGAGCGGATCAGGGGTGTCCCACTCCTCCACGGGCGGCGCGGCCGCGTCGAAGCGCGCCTGCCACCGCGCACGCGCCGCCTCGACGGTCGCGATCGGCACCAGGTCGGCCTTGGAGAGCACGAGGATGCGCGGAAGCCGCGCGAGGCGCTCGTCGTGCTTGGCCAGCTCGCGCTCGATCGTCTCGAAGTTCTCCTCGGGGTCAGAGCCGTCCAGCGGCGCGAGCTCGAGGACGTGGACGAGCAGGCGCGTGCGCTCGACGTGCGCGAGGAACTCGTGGCCGAGCCCGGCCCCGTCGCTGGCGCCTTCGATCAGGCCCGGGATGTCGGCGAGGATCAGCTGGCGGTCGCCGCCGTCGAGGGTGCCGAGCACCGGCTCGAGCGTCGTGAACGGGTAGTTGGCGATCTTGGGGGCGGCCCTGGTCACCACGGAGATCAGGGACGACTTGCCTGCATTGGGGACGCCGACCAGGCCGACGTCGGCCAGGAGCTTGAGGCGCAGGTCGAGCCAGCCGTCGTCGCCCTCGAGGCCCTTCTCGGCGAAGCGCGGCGACTGGCGCGTGGAGGACTTGAACTTGCGGTTGCCGCGGCCACCCGAGCCGCCGCCGGCGATCGTGACCTTCTGGCCCGGGCGCACGAGGTCGTAGACCGTGCCGTCCCACTTGTGCACCTCGGTGCCGGGCGGGACGCGGACCTCCATGAGCTCCCCGTCGGCGCCGTGGCGCTGGTTGCCCTCGCCGTGGCGGCCGCGGCCGGCCTTGTAGTGGGCGGAGCGCTTGAAGGACTGCAGGTCGCGCAGCGAGTCGTCGCAGAGCAGCACCACGTCGGCGCCGCGCCCGCCGTCGCCGCCGTCGGGCCCGCCCATGGGCACGTGCGCCTCGCGTCGGAAGCTCATGCAGCCGTTGCCGCCCCCGCCCGCCTGGACGAAGATGCGTGCCTTGTCGTACAACATCAGCGGCCTATTGTGACGCGCATGGCCTCTGACGATGTCCTGATCATCACCGGCGCGAGCACGGGCATCGGCGCGGCAACCGCCCGCGCGGCCGCGAGCGACGGCTACCGCCTCGTCCTCGCCGCCCGCTCGGCCGACAAGCTCGAGGCCCTCGCGCAGGAGCTCGGCGGGAGCGAGCGCGCCATCGCCGTCCCGACCGACGTGACCGCCTGGCCGGAGAACGAGGCGCTGGTGAAGGCGGCCGTCGATGCCTTCGGCCAGGTCGACGCGATCTTCGCCAACGCCGGCTTCGGCGCCGCGCGCGGGTGGCTCGAGGAATCGCCGGAGCAGTGGCGCGACATGGTCCTGACGAACGTCCTCGGTGCTGCCTACACCGTTCGTGCCGCCATCCCCGCGCTGAAGGAGAGCCGGGGCCACGTCTTCCTCACGGGCTCAGTGGCCGGCCGCCGCCCGCTGCCGGGCTCTCTCTACTCCGCCACGAAGTTCGCCGTCCACGCGATGGGCGAGGCGATCCGCGCCGACCTCAACGACACGGGCATCCGCACGACGATCATCGCGCCCGGCATGGTCGAGACGCCGTTCTTCGACGACAAGCCGAGCATCGAGGCGCTGCAGCCGGAGGACGTCGCAGCCGCCGTGATGTACGCGATCTCGCAGCCACGACGCGTGGACGTCAACGAGATCCTCGTGCGCCCGACCGCGCAGCCGGGGTAGGTGGCGCTCCCGGCCCGCACCCTCGCGTCGGAGGCCGAGCGGGAACGCTGCGCCGCCGCGCTGCGCGACGCCCACGCCGCGGACCGCCTCGACCACGACGAGCTCGAGGAGCGCCTCGAGCTCGTGCTCGCAGCGCGCACGACGCTCGAGCTGCGGGCGGCCCGCCGCGGGCTGCCGCGCGTCCCGCCGCGGCCCGCCGCCGGCACGCTGCGCAAGGTCCACCGCGCCGCACTCGGCCTGCACGCGACGGCCTACGCGGGTGGCAACGGCGCGGCGATCGGAATCTGGGCGCTCGCGGGCGAGGGCCTCTTCTGGCCGGCGGTGCTGCTCGTCCCGACCACGGGCCTGCTCGCCGCCCACGCCGCGAGCGGTCCGCTGGTGCGCCGGGCGTGGCGCCAGACCAAGCGCCGCGTCACGGGAGGCTCGGCGCGCTGAGTGCTGCGTCGGAGGCCGGCCGGCTCAGGCCGCAGCCGCGCGCAGCTGCCGTGCAAGCGCGAATCCGCACAGCGCCGAGCCGAAGGCGAACACGCCGATCCCGACACCGAGTGCCGGCACGTCGCGACGAGCTGCGAGCAGCGCCGCGCCGTCGGCCAGGTCGCAGAAGCCGCTGGCAGCCACGAGCGCCGGCGCGGTGCTCGGTGCGAGGCGCCCGGAGAGCGACGCCGCCGTCAGCACGCCGAGCGTGAGGTCGCGGGCGCCGAGGGCACGGACGGCCACGCCGCCGCCCGGGGTCTCGGCCGGCGTGCCGAGCCATCGGCGTCCGAAGGCGGCCGGCGCGACGAGCAGGCCGGCCCCGGCGCCGACGCGCCCCGCCGCCAAGAGGGCCGACAGGGCGCGAGGCGACGGCATGCGGCCGGCTACTCCGCGGAGGCCGGAGCGCCGGCCGGGGCGGACGCGGGCGCGCCGCCCGAGACAGAGGGCGCGGGCTCGCGCGTGGCCTCGGCCAGCGCCTGCGCGTCCGCGGTGATGACGTTCACGACGCGGCCACGGCGGTTCTCGGTGAACTCGAGGAAGCCGGGCGCCTTGGCGAACAGCGTGTCGTCCTTGCCCATGCCGACACCCTCTCCGGCCTTGAAGCGCGAGCCGCGCTGGCGGACGATGATCTCGCCGCCCGTGACGACCTCACCGGCGAACTTCTTGACGCCGAGGCGCTGCGAGTTCGAGTCGCGGCCGTTGCGTGAGGAGCCGAGGCCCTTCTTGTGCGCCATCTCTACTTCCCCTTGATGGAGGTGATCTCGATGCGCGTGAGCTCCTGACGGTGACCCGTCCGGCGCTTGTAGCCGCGCTTCGGCTTGAACTTGAAGACGCGCAGCTTGGGGCCGCGCAGGTGCTCGACGATGGTCGCATCGACGGTGGCATCGGCGAGGCCGGCCTTGTCGAACACGGACTTGTCGCCGGCGATGAGCAGCGGCTCGAGCACGACGCTCGCACCGGCCTCCTCGGGCAGGCGCTCGACGAGCAGAGTCTGCCCCTGCTCGACGCGGTACTGCTTTCCGCCGGTCTTGACGATTGCGTACATGAAGTGCCTTACTCGGGTGAGGATGCGTCGGCCGTGGCAGCCGAACGGCGCCGCCCACCTCTACGGCCGCGGCGCCGGGGCGTCGAGTCTACCGCGTCCTCCGGGGCCGAGCCGTCCGCCTCGGCGGGCGCCGCGTCCTCTCCGGCGAGCTCCTCACCGCCGACGAGCACCGCCACCGCGGCCGTCCGCCCGGCCTCGACGATGCGCACGAGGCGCTTGGAGCCGACGAAGCGACCCCCTTCCTCCACGGAGACGATGTAGCCGTCGATCTTGGCGACGGCGTCGTCGACGTTGTACATGTGCGGCTCGACGATCTGCACGAGCACCTCGTCGCCCTCGCGGAACGGGACGGCCTCCTCGAGGATCTCGTCGTTGACGCCCTCCTTGACCACGTCGAAGTGGTGCAGCGGGAGCCCTTCGGTGCCCGTGAAGTGGAAGAACATGCCGGTCTCGTGCTCGAGCTGGCGCAGCACGCGGGCGCCCTGCCCGGTGAACTCGCTGGAGACGCCCGGGTGCATGCGCACCAGGAACGCCTCGACGCCGCGCGGCGCGCGAGCCGCGAGGTCGCGCATGCGGCGCTCGAACTCGATCGCGATCGTCGCCTCCGAGCGGATCACGCCCTCGCCGTCGCAGGTCGGGCACGGGCGCGACATGACCTCGCGGACGCCCTCCGTGACGTTCTGGCGCGTCATCTCGACGAGGCCGAGCTTGGAGATCTCGGCCGTGAACGTCTTCGTGCGGTCGTCGTCGAGCGACGTGCGCAGCGTCTTGAGCACGGCGTCGCGGTTGCGCGCGCGCGACATGTCGATGAAGTCGATGACGATGATGCCGCCGATGTCGCGCAGGCGCAGCTGGTTGACGACCTCCTCGGCGGCCTCGAGGTTCGTCTTGGTGATCGTGTCCTCCAGGCGCGCCTGCTTGCCGCGCCCGATGAACGACCCCGAGTTCACGTCGATGACCGTCAGCGCCTCGGTGTACTCGATCAGCAGGTAGCCGCCCGAGGGCAGGTCGACGCGCTTGGAGAACAGCCCGTCGATCGTCTTCTCGACGCCGTAGGCCTCCATCAGCGGCGTGGAGTCCTGCCACAGCTCGACGCGGTCGACGAGCTCGGGCGCGGTGCGCGTGAAGAAGGAGACGAGGCGCTGGTGCTGCTTGGGGTCGTCGACGATCGCCCGCTCGAAGTGCGCGGAGAAGATGTCGCGCACGACGCGCACGGAAAGGTCGGCCTCCTGGAAGACGAGCCCGGGCGCCGGCGTGGTCTCCACGCGCTGCAGCAGCACCTCGTGCAGCTTGTGCAGGTACTGGGCCTCGCGCTCGAAGTCCTTGCCCACGGCGCCGTGGGCGGCCGTGCGCACGATCGCGCCGCCCGAGGGCATCTTGAGCGTCTTGACCTCCTTGCGCAGGCGCTCGCGCTCCTTGTCGTCGAGGCGCTTGGAGACGCCGATCCCCTCGCCCGTGGGCGTGTAGACCATGTAGCGGCCGGCGATCGTCAGCTCCATCGAGATCCGCGCGCCCTTGGTCTTGAGCGGGTCCTTGACGACCTGCACGACGATCTCCTGGCCCGGCTTGAGCAGGTCTGAGATCTTCGTCGCCGGCGCGCCGTCCTTGCCGCCCCCACCGCCGCGCCCGCGCCGTGGGATCTCGACCCCGGGCAGCACGATCTCGTCGACGTGCAAGAACGCGTTCTTGTCCAGCCCGATGTCGACGAACGCGGCCTCGAGGCCGGGCAGGACGTTGTCGACCTTGCCCTTGTAGATGTTGCCGACGATGGAGCGGCTGCCGCGGCGCTCGAAATAGAGCTCCGCGACGCGGAAGCCGTCGGCCAGCTCGACCTTCTTGGTGCGGCCGCGGCCGCGGGTGGTGGGCTTGGCTTCGGCCGACTCGGGCGTTCCGGTCGCCTCCAGCAGCGCGACGCGGGTCTCCCCGCGGTCGACGCTGACGAGCACTTGCTTCTTCAATTCGATCAGTCCTTTAGGTGAATCCGAGGACACGGCCCTTGCCGGCTGTCGCAGCGCGCCCTTGCGCGTGGATCGACGCCAGCAGGCCTATGGCCACGAAGGTGGTGATCACCGAGGAGCCGCCGTAGCTCATGAGCGGCAGCGGGATCCCGGTGATGGGCATGATCCCGACGTTCATGCCGACGTTGACGAACACCTGGAAGAGCAGCATCGCGAGGATGCCGCCGGCGACGACCGCACCGAAGAGGTTCTTCGAGAGCGTCAGCGCGCGCAGGGCTCGCCACATCAGCAGGGCGTAGAACGACAGCAGGAGGGCCGCGCCGACGAAGCCGTAGCGCTCAGCCGTCGAGGCGAAGGCGAAGTCGGTGTGGTTCTCGGGAAGGAAGTTGTCACGCGTCTGCGTGGCCGCCCCCCCGCGTCCGACCTTCTCCCCAGAGCCGATCGCGATGCGCGACTGGTTCTGCTGGTAGCCCGCGTCGTTCGGGTCCCCCGTCGGGTTGAGAAACGCCGTGAGGCGCTCCTTCTGGTAGGAGTGGAGCACCTCGACGCCCGCGGCGGGCGCGGCGACGAGGACGAAGGCGACGGCCAGGATCCCCAGGAGCCCCAGGCCGGCGAAGTGCCGACCGGGGATCCCGGCGACGAAGAGCACCGTCATCACGATGGCGATGTAGACCAGGGCGGAGCCCAGGTCGGGCTGGAGCATCACGAGGGCGGCCGGGATGAGCGCGAGCAGCATCGTGCGCGCGGTCGTGTCCCGATCCCCGAGGCGGCGCGTGCGGTCGACGATGAACGCCGAGAGCACCACCACGATGAGGATCTTGCCGAGCTCGGAGGCCTGGAAGGAGAAGAAGGGCAGCTGGATCGCCCGGCGCGAGCCGCGCGCGACGGAGCCCAGGGCCATGACGGCCAGCAGCGAGGCGATCATCACCGCGTACACGCCCCACTTGAGCTCGCGCAGCCGGGAGTAGTCCAGGCGGGAGAGGACGAGCGCGAAGATCGCGCCGACCCCGAAGTAGACCGCCTGGCGCCTCATGAAGAACCCGTCGGGATAGCCCGGGACCTCGACGGTCCTCAAGGTCACCAGCGAGCAGGCGCAGATCCCGAGGACCGCGACGGCCAGCACGAAGTCGAACGGGAGGGCGAAGGCGCTGCGCCCGAGGCCGCCGCCGCCACGACGGGACCCTTGCGACGGCGGTGGGGTGATCGCCGTGCTCACCGAGTCGAGCTCTGGCCGGCGCTGAAGCGCCCGGGCTTCTTCGTGTACCACTGCGAGAAGAGCTGGCGCACGAGTGGAGCCGCGGTCTCCGCGCCGAAGCCGCCGCCCTCGACGGTGGCCACTGCGAGCAGCGGGCGCTTGTTCGTCGCGCTGCGCGGGACGTAGGCGGCGTACCAGGACTGGTCGACCCCGGTCGCGTCGTTCTCGACGGTCCCGGTCTTGCCGTAGACGGGCCAGCGGCCCTGATCCCAGCCGGCGAAGACGTCGGCGGAGGTACCTCCGGGCTCGCTCGTCGCGGCGTGCAGGCCGGCGCGGATCGCCGCCAGGCCGGCGGCCGGGAGCGCGACCCTCCGCGCCTGCTTCGGCTTGAGCTTCTGCACGAGCCTGCCTGTCTCGTCCTCGATGCGGGCGCCGATGTGAGGCGTCGGGATGCGCCCGCCGGTCGCGATCGCCGCGTAGGAGAGCGCGACCTGCAGCGGCGTGGCCTGCAGGTCGCCCTGGCCGATCGCGAGGTTGACGTTGTCGCCGGCGCTGTAGGGGCGGCCCTCGCCGTCGGCGATGCCGCACGCCGCGCCCTTCGGCTTCGGCTTCGGCTCCTCCTTGGTGGAGGAGGGGTACTCCGTCCCCGCGCGGCAGTCGGCTTCGCGCTTGTTCAAGTCGTCGCGCCAGGCGCGGCTCGGCACGACGCCCCGGGTCTCTGCACCGGTGTCGATGCCCGTCAGGCGCCCGAAGCCGAGCTTGCCTGACCAGGACTGCAGCGCCCGGCTCTGCTTGGAGTAGGAGATCTCCTTGCCCATCTTGTAGAAGTAGATGTCGGAGGAGACGGCGAGCGCCTTGCGCAGGTCGACCGGCCCGAACGGAGTCGAGCCCGCGTTCTTGCGGATGCCGGCCTTGCCCGGAAAGAGCTGGATCGTGCCGTTGTCGACGACGACCCGGCTCGGCGTGGTGACCCCCGCGGCCAGCGCCGCGAGCGCCGTCACCGGCTTGAAGGTCGAGCCCGTGGAGTACAGCGAGGAGACCGCGCGGTTGGTCAGCGGCGCCCCGGAGTCCTCGCCGAAGAGCTGCGTCGCGCGCTTCTCGGTCAGCGGGCGGGCGAGCTCGTTGGGGTCGAACGTCGGTGCCGAGCCCATCGCGAACACCTCGCCCGTGTACGGGTCCATCGCGACGAAGGCGCCCGGCTTGCCTCGGCCGGCCCGCTGGAGCGCGGCCTGCGCAGCCTTCTGCAGCTTCGAGTCGATCGAGGTCCGCAGCTGGTAGCCGCCGCGGCCGCGCTGGGCGAGCCGTGAGCCGATCGGCTGCCCCGCCGCGTCGACGAAGATCCGCTTCACCCCGTCCTCGCCGCGCAGGTACTCGTCGTAGGTCCGCTCGAGGCCGTTCTGGCCGATGAGCGAGCCGAGCTTGATCTGGCGGTAGCGCTTCGTGCCGAGCTGCTTCTTCGTGATCTCCCCGACGGTGCCGAAGAGCTGGGCGCCCACGCTGGCGTTGGGGTACTTGCGCAGGAAGACCTCGCGGACGTCGAGGCCGCGGAAGTCGGCGCGGTTCTCGACGATGTACTGGCGGACGGCCGGCTTGACGTCCTCGGTGAGGAGCACGGGCACGAACGGCTCCTGGTACAGCCCGACGACGACGCGCTCCTGGATATCCGCGCTTTTCAGCCCCGTGACCATCTCGAGCCGCTTGAAGCGCGCGCGCAGCTCGCCCGGGACGGCCGGGATCCTAACCTCCGGCCCGCGTTTTGCCTTCGGCTTGGAGGCCCGCGCTGCAGCGTCGTCGCCCCACTTCGCGGCGAGCTCGCGCTCGCCCTTGGGGATCTCGCGCGGGTCGAGCTGGAGCACGATCGCCTTGCGGTTCTCGACGAGCGGGTTGCCGTCGCGGTCGACGATGAAGCCGCGCGGCGCCTGCTCGGGCTGGATGCGGACGCGGTTCCGGCTGGCCTCGGCGAGGAACTGGTCGCCCGAGAGCACCTGCAGGAACCAGAGGCGGAAGAAGATGATGCCGAAGAGCACGAGGGCGACCGTCCCGAGCGTCGCCACGCGGACGGCGAGCTGCGGCGAGATGGGTGCGCGGCGATCTGCGGTGGGCTCGATCATTGGCGGCTCAGCGGGGACAGCCCGCCCGTCGTGTAGGCCCGGCGCCGGCGACGGCGCGGATCGTCGGGGAGGGCGGGAAGCAGCCCGCGTCTCACCCCAGCGTAGACCGGGAGCGCGAGCAGCGTCGAGACCAGCGTGGCGATGACGAGCTGGCGCATGAGCTCGACCGAGATGGGCGCCTCCGCGCCGAGCAGGAACTGCATCAGCGCAAAGCCGAACGCGGCGCCGGCACTCGCGGCGGCGCCCACCGCGAGCGGCACGAGCGACCCCTGCGGGTCGCGCAGCTCGCGCAGGCGGCCGGCGCCGTAGCCGATGGCGACGTAGATCAAGGAGCTCAAGCCCAGCGTCTCGACCAGCGCGGTGTCGATGAACAGCCCCACCGCGAAGCCGAAGACCGCCCCGAGCGTCGCGCCCGAGAGCAGAGCCACGAAGGCCACGACGAGCGGCACGACGTCGGCGTTGGTGTCGAAGACCGTCAGTTGCGACACGGCCGAGACCTGCAGCACGACGGCCAGGACGCCGAGTAGTCCAAGGCGGGCGAAGAGGGCGGCGGAAGCCGGCATCAGGAGCGGCTGGGATCCATCTTCGTGATGACCTCGACGAAGTTCAGGTCACGCACGTCGACGAACGGGCGCACGTGGATGACCTGGCTGTCGGAGCCCGGGTCCTCGACCTCGGTCACCTTCCCGATCGGGACGTCGGGCGGGAACGGCGACGGCAGCTTCGGGTCGCTGGTCCCCGAGGTCACGACCGTGTCGTCCTTGCGGACGTCGTCGGTGGCGTCGGTGCCCTCCATCCGCAGCTCGCGCGGCTTGCCGGCCGCAGGCGTCGCGACTCCGCTGATGCGCTTCGCGGAGATCTTCGCCCCCGCACCGAAGTCCGCGTCGGTGACGAGCTTGACCTTCGCGAAGTTGGGTCCGACGACCTCCACGGTCCCCACCAGGCCGCTGCCGGTGATCACGGGTTGGCCGGTGCGCACGCCGTCCGAGCTGCCCTGGTTGATCTTCGTGACCTGGTTGATGACGTTCGGCGAGCGCCCGATGACGCGGGCCGGCACGAGACCCATGTCCTGGATCTGAAGGCGGTCGTTCATCGCCAGCAGCCGGCGGAACTCGGCGTTCTCGGCCCGCAGCGCGTCGGCGTCGACCTTCGCCTGGCGAGCCTTGGCGAGCTCGGTGCGCAGCTGGTCGTTCTCGCCCTTGGCGGCGAACGTGTCACCGACCCAGCCGACGCCGTCGCGCAGGGGCTTCAGGGCGCGGCTCGCCCCCTCCTGGATCGGGCTCAGGACCGTCGAGACGCCGCGCTGGATCGTGCCGAGGCCGCCGCCGCCCGACTCGCCGAAGGAGGCGGTCAGGAGCAGCAGGGAACCGACGACGAGGCCCAGGAGGACCGCCCGTCGGCGCCTGATGGTCTTGTCGTGCATCGCTTGAGGTACTCCGAAGTGGGGTTCGCGTGTCGCGGCACGGTTCTAGTAACGACGCGGCCGGTTGCGGCCGTTGCGCGAGGTCTTGTTGGCGCGGTGGATGACCTCGAACTCCTCGAGGGAGCGGCCCGAGCCCACCGCCACGCAGGTCAGCGGGGACTCCGCGAGGTGCGCGGGCATCTGCGTCTCCTCGCGCAGGCGCTCGTCGAGGCCCTGCAGCAGCGAGCCGCCGCCGGCCAGCATGATGCCGCGGTCCATGATGTCCGAGGCGAGCTCGGGCGGGGTGCGGTCCAGCGTCTCCTTGACGGCGTCGATGATCTGGGAGAGCGGCTCCTCGAGCGCCGCGCGGATCTCCTCGCTGGTGAGCACGACGGTCTTCGGCAGGCCGGAGACCATGTCGCGCCCGCGGATCTCGGCCTGCACCTCCTCCTCCATGGGATAGGCGGAGCCGATCTCGAGCTTTACCTCCTCGGCCGTCTGCTGGCCGATGAGCAGCTTGTACTCGCGCTTTGCGTAGTTGATGATCGCCTCGTCTAGCTCGTCGCCGCCGACGCGGATCGACTGGGAGACGACGATGCCGCCGAGCGAGATCACCGCGACCTCGCTCGTGCCGCCGCCGATGTCGACCACCATCGAGCCCGTGGGCTCCCCCACGGGCAGTCCGGCGCCGATCGCGGCGGCCATCGGCTCCTCGATGAGGTAGGCCTGGCGGGCGCCCGCCGAGAGGCAGGCCTCCTCGACCGCGCGCTTCTCGACGCCGGTGACCCCGGAGGGCACGCAGACGACGACGCGCGGGTGCGCCCAGCGGTTCTGGTGGACCTTCTGGATGAAGTGGCGAAGCATCTCCTCCGTGACGTCGAAGTCGGCGATGACGCCGTCCTTCAGCGGCCGGATCGCGGAGATCGTGCCGGGCGTGCGGCCCAGCATCCGCTTGGCCTCGATGCCGACGGCGTGGACCTCGCCTGTGCGCGAGTCGATCGCCACCACGGAGGGCTCGGAGAGCACGATCCCGCGGCCGCGGACGTAGACGAGCGTGTTCGCCGTGCCGAGGTCGACGGCCATGTCGCGGCCACCGAATCCGGTGAGGTAGCTGAAGAAGCCCATGCTCTGAGAGGCACTCGGGAGCAGCGGGGCAGGACCCCGAGGACCGCCGCCCGAGCGAGGAGCGAGTGTAGCGGGGGACCGGCCGCCGGCCGGGCTGTGCCGACGAGCTTGCACGCGGGATTTCCCTGCTTGATCGAGGCTTTATGTACCCCGCGTCAGAGCAGGTCGGGCGCGAGCTCGAGCAGCGCCGCCACCGGCAGTCCGACGACGTTCGCGTAGTCGCCCTCGATGCGCTCGACGAGCCCGGCGCCGCGCTCTTGGATGGCGTATCCGCCGGCACGGCCACGCCACTCTCCCGCCGCCACGTATGCGCCGATCTGGTCGGCGGTCAACGTGCGAAACGTCACCTGCGTCACGGCGACGCGCTCGCCGTCGGGACGCAGGACGAGCCCGGAGACGACGCGGTGGGTTCGACCCGAGAGCCGCGTCAGCGTCGCGGTGGCCCCGGCCGCGTCAGCGGGCTTGCCGAAGAGCTCGCCGTCCAGCGCGACCACCGTGTCGACGCCGAGGACGCGGACGACCGGGTCCCGCCCACCCGGATGAGCGCTGGCGACCGGGTCGCGGCCGCCCAGCTGCGCGACGACCGCGTCGGCCTTGAGCCGCGCGTTCTCCAGCGCCACCGTCTCCGGATCCCCCGCGGTGAGCTCTGCGACCCCGGCCGGGCGCACCTCGAAGGCGACGCCCAGCTGGGTGAGGATCGCTCGCCGCTGCGGCGAGGCGCTCGCAAGGATGAGCGGCGCCGCCCGCCCGTCGGCGGCTACTGCGCCTCCCCGAACCAGATGCCGGTCTCGCGCTCCGCGGACTCCGGGGAGTCCGAGCCGTGGACCATGTTGGTGCCGATCTCGACCGCGAAGTCGCCGCGAATCGTGCCCGGAGTCGCTTCCAGCGGGTTGGTGGCGCCGATGAGCTGGCGCGCGGCGGCGATCGCCGAGTCGCCCTCGAGGATCAGCGCGACGAGCGGACCGCTGGTGATGAAGTCCACGAGCTCGCCGAAGAACGGCCGCTCCGAGTGCTCTGCGTAGTGCTTCTCGGCCGTGTCGCGCGAAGTGGTCAGGTGCTTGAGGGCGACGAGCTTGAGGCCCTTGCGCTCGAAGCGGGCGACGATCTCGCCGGTCAGCCCGCGGGCGAAGGCATCGGGCTTGACGAGGATGAGGGTGCGTTCCATGTTGCAGCAGCCTACGAAGGCCGCGACGTTCAAGGCGTCCGCACGTCGATGAGATCGTCGACGATCGTGAAGTCCTTGATGTTGTGGGTGATCAGCACCGCACCGTGCACGTTGGCGGTCGCTGCGATCGCGAGATCGGCCATCCGGCGCCTCGACTCTCCGCCGCGACTCGCAACCGCCGCCTGGAGGCGACCCCATTCCCGCGCGACGCGATCGTCCAGCGGCAGCGGATCGGGGAACCTCGCTTCCACGAGTCCCAGGCGCGCGGCTCGAGTAGCGCGCGCGTCGTCGTTGGTCGCGACGAGCAGACCGAAGTGCAGCTCGGCGATCGAGACGGTGCTGATCGCTGCCTCGACGCCGGGAGCCAGCGCATCGGCTGCGATCAGGACCGAGGTGTCGAGGAGCGCTCGCACCGCTCACTGCTCCCACGGATCGCGGAGCTCGCCGCCGAGTCGCTCGAGATCCGTCGCGAGCTCCGGGTCGGCCGGACGCAGCCAGAGCTCGCCAAGCTCTCCGGTGTCCACCCACGTGCGGCCTCGTGTCGGTCCCAACTCCGCGACAGGCCGCCCCGAGACGGTGATCGTGAACCGCTCGCCGGCCTCGGCGCGCCGGAGCACCTCACCCACGTTGTTGCGAAGCTCCTTCTGCGGGATCGTCGCCACCGGCAGGAGGGTAGCAGTTCTGCTACCGACCCCGTGAAGCTCCGGCGAGCGAGCCCGGTTTCTAAGCCTCGGGTTCCTGCTCGTCCTCGAGATCGGGCTCCGCGGCGACCTCGCGCAGCGCCGAGAGCTTCGGCAGCCGGGCCTGCGCCGCGTCGAGGCGGGCTCGCAGCGGCGCAGCCGTCTTGCCGACCAGGGCGCGTTCGGCCGTGCTGAGCTCCGGCCAGCGCTCGCGCAGGGCGGAGAGGATCGCCTCGGCGTCGTCGAGGCGCTCGCGGGCGGTGGTGTTGGCGCCCTCGGCAAGCCCCTCCTCCGCCTCGCCGATCGCCATCGAGGCGTCGGCGAGCTGCTTGAGCAGGGCGTCCACGCGTCAGGGCTCGGAGACCGCGGTCTCCTCGGGCTGGCGCCGGCGCCGGCGCTTCGGCGGCGGGGTGACGCCCGGGATCTCCGCCTCGCAGTACGGGCAGAGCTTCCACTCGGGGTCGAGCGGCTTGGCGCAGTTGAGGCACGAGTCCTTGAGCTTGCGCGTGCAGCTCGGGCAGCGCAGAAAGTCCTTCTCCACCTGGTAGTCGCAGTGCGGGCAGAGGAAGTAGTCGTGCTGGTGCAGGCGCGCTTCGGCCGCCTGCATCTCGAGCTCGCGCTCGCGGACGTCGTCGAGGTACTCCGGCGGGCGGACGATCATGTAGATGACCGTCCCGACGAAGGGGAACAGCGACGCGGCTGTGGCGCAGCCGACGACAATCGGATCTGCGATGCGCCGGCGCGCGTCGGTGTACGTGTAGTACACGAGCGCTAGGTACACGAAGACCAGCAGGAGGATCAGCAGCTTGACGGCGAGGTTGAGGCCGTCGGAGTTGATTCCGAAGACTGCGAGAGGGGGCGTCATGATGAGGCGCGATCGTAGTGCAGGCGGTTACAGGAAGATCCGCCCGACGACGTAGCCGACGGCGAAGAACAGCAGGATCACGGTCGCGACCACCACCGCCACGGCGACGATCATCTGCCCGACGCTGGGTCCGTCCTCGTTCACAGCGTCGAGCCCGGCCCTGCCGCAGCGGGCCGCTTGAGGTCGGCCAGCAGGTAGAGCGAGCCCGTCGCCAGGGCCACGCCGGCCGGCCCGGCAAGCTCGCGGGCCAGCGCCAGCGCGCGCTGCGGATCGCGCTCCACGCGCACGGCACGGGCGCCGGAGGCGCCTCCCTGCCCGGCGGAAGCGTGACTCTGCCCGCCGGAGGCACCTCCCGGCGCGCCGGTGGCCTCACGGGGAAGCTCGGCCGCGAGGGCCTGCAGCGCCTCGGGTGGCAGCGTGCGCGGGTTCGCGCCGGCGGTGGCGATGGCCTCCGCGCAGAGCGGCAGGAGCTCGGCGAGCATCGCGGCGGCGTCCTTGTCGTCCAGGATCGAGAGGACCACTGCCAGGCGGCGGCCGCCGAGCATCTCGCGCAGCGAGGCGGCCAGCGCCACGAAGCCCGCGGGGTTGTGGGCACCGTCGAGGATCGTCAGCGGGCGTTCCCCGACGGCCTCGAAGCGCCCGGGCACGAGCGTCGAGGCGGCGACGGCCCCGACGGCGGCCTGATCGAGAAGCGGCGATTCGGACGCTTGTGGGCTCGGTGTGTTCCCAGAGCCCTCTATGTCAGGGTCTTGGGAACACGCCGCCTCGAGGTACGCCTCGGCGGCGGCGCAGGCCAGCGCGAAATTCGTGCGTTGGAAGGTCCCTTCAGCGCGCAGCCGCAGGTCGGCCGGCGGCGCGGCGGACGCCACGACCAGCCGCGCGCCGCGCTCGGCGACGACCCGCTCGGCCACGGCGCGCGCGTCCGGGTGCAGTCCGGGGCCGACGACCAGCGTCCCGCCGCCCTGCACGACGTCGAGCTTCTCGACCGCGATCTCGGTGATGGTCGAGCCGAGCCAGCGCGTGTGCTCCAGGCCGACGTTCGTGAGCACCTGCACGGCCGACGGGATGACGTTCGTGGCGTCCCAGCGGCCGCCCAGCCCGGCCTCGACGACGGCGACGTCGACGTGCTCCTCGGCCAAGGCGACGAAGGCCGCTGCGGTCAGCGCCTCGAACTGGGTGACGCGGTCGCCGGCGTCGAGAGTGCGGTCGAGGTCGCCCGCGGCGTGGCGGGCGGCGGCGACGGCGGCCGCGAAGCGCGCTGGAGTCACGTCGTGGCCCTCGACGCGGACGCGCTCGGTGAAGGAGACGAGGTGCGGCGAGAGGTACGCGCCGGTGCGCAGCCCGTGAGCCGACAGCAGCGCCGCGACCATCCGCGTGGTCGAGCTCTTCCCGTTGGAACCCACGACGTGGACCGAGGCGAAGCGCTCCTGCGGCGCGCCGAGCACCGTGAGCAGCCGGCGCATGCGCTCCAGCCCGAAGCGCATGCCGAACAGCTCGAGGGCCTGCAGGTACTCCTCGGCCGCGAGCAGCGCGCCCTCCGCGGAGGGGGTGGAAGCCGTCACAGCGCGTCGAGCTGCTCGCGCAGCCGCTCGAGCTTCTGCCGCTCGGCGGCGACGACGGCTTCGGGCGCCTTGGCGACGAAGCGCTCGTCGGCGAGCTTGCCCTCCGCGCGGGCGATCTCCCGGGCCAGCGTCGCGCGCTGCTCCTCGACCCTCCGCACGGCCTGCTGCGGATCGAAGCCGCCGCCCGCGAGCACCTCGACGCTTCCGCCCGGGATCGCGATCGTCGCCTCCGCCGCTCCGTCGTCGCCGAGCGCCAGGCGCGCCATGCGGGCCACCAGCGTGGCCGTCTCGCTCCCCACGCCGGTCACGCGCACCGGCAGGAGCGCACCGGCCTTGACTCCCGCGTCCTGGCGCCACGCGCGCACCGCGGTGATCGCGGTGATCGCGGCGCCGACCGCCGCCTCGGCGTCAGCGTCACGCAGCGCCTCGTTCACGTCGGGGCGTGCCGAGGCCGCCAGGAGCGTCCCGTCGGCGCCGGGGAGGTTCGCCCACAGCTCCTCGGTGACGAACGGGATCACGGGATGGGCCAGCGCCAACGTCTCGCGCAGCACGTGTACCAGCGTCGCGGCGAGGTCTGCGTCGACCGCGCGCGCCTTGCTCAGCTCCACGTACCAGTCGCACAGCTCGCCGTAGACGAAGTCGTAGAGCGCGAAGGCGGCCTTGGAGAAGTCGAAGGTCGTGACGTGCGCGGCCAGCGCGGCCTTGAAGGCCTCCAACCGCGAGAGGATCCAGCGGTCCTCCACGGTCGTCGGCCGCGGGGCGCCCACCGTGTCCGCGGGGACCTTGCCGAGCACGAAGCGGGAGGCGTTGAAGAGCTTGTTGGCCAGCGCGCGGCCCTGGGCGACCTTCTCCTCGGAGAAGCGCACGTCCTGCGTCGAGCTCATCGCCAGCAGGCCGAAGCGGACCGCGTCGGCGCCGTAGGCCGGGAAGTCGCCGCCTTCGCCGAAGACCGGCGGACGCGGCCCGCCGTCGATCAGCGTGAGCGGGTCGATCCCCGTGCCGAGCGACTTGCTCATCCGGCGGCCGTCGGGCGCCTGGATGACCGAGTGGTTGTAGACGTCTGAGAACGGGACCTCGCCGGTGAGCTCGATCCCGAGCATCACCATCCGCGCCACCCACAGGAAGAGGATGTCGCGGCCCGTGGAGAGCACCGCGGTCGGGTAGAACGCGCGCAGCTCGGGCGTGTCCTGCGGCCAGCCGAGCGTCGCGAACGGCCACAGGCCGCTCGAGAACCAGGTGTCCAGGACGTCGGGATCCTGCTTCCAGCCCTCACCGTCGGGCGCGCCCGCGCCGACGTGGATCTCCTCCTCGTCGCGGTACCACACCGGGATCTGATGGCCCCACCACAGCTGGCGGGAGATGCACCACGGGCGGATGCTCTCCAGCCAGTCGACGTAACGGCGCTGCTGGGAATCCGGGTGGATCCGGAGCTTCCCACTCGCGACCGCGTCGATCGCCGGGCGGGCGAGCTCGTCCATGCGCATGAACCACTGCAGCGAGACGAGCGGCTCGATGCGCTCCCCCGAGCGGTGGGAGAACGGGACGGTGTGGACATAGGGCCTCGTCGAGCGCACCGCGTCGCCGAGCGCGGCCACGACCTTCTCGCGCGCTTCGAGCACGGGGAGGCCCGCGAACTGCGGGCCGGCGCCCTGCGACATCCGACCGTCCTCGCCGATCACCGACAGCTCCTCGAGGCCGTGCCTGCGGCCGATCTCGAAGTCGTTGGGATCGTGGCCCGGAGTGATCTTCAAGCAGCCCGTGCCGAAGTCCGCCTTGACGTAGGAGTCGGCGATGACCGGCAGCTCGCGGCCGACGAGCGGCAGGACGACCGCCCTGCCGACCAGGGCCGTGTAGCGCTCGTCGTCGGGATGCACCGCGACCGCCGTGTCGGCGAGCATCGTCTCCGGGCGCACCGTCGCCACGATCACCTCGCCCGAGCCGTCCGCGAGCGGGTAGGCGATCTCGTACATCGCGTCCTCGACCTCGCGCTCCTCCACCTCGAGGTCGCTGATCGCCGAGCGCGAGCCCGGATCCCAGTTGACCAGGTAGTTGTCGCGGTAGATCAGGCCCTTGTCGAAGAGCTTGGTGAAGACCTGCTGCACGGCCTCGATGTAGCCCGCGTCGAGCGTGAAGCGCTCCGCGTCGAAGTCGCACGAGGCCCCGAGGCGCTTCAGCTGCTCGACGATCGTGCCGCCGTACTGCTCGCGCCACAGCCACGTGCGGCGCGTGAACTCCTCGCGGCCGACCGCCTCGCGCGAGCTGCCCTCCGCCTTCAGGAGCTTCTCGACCTGCGTCTGGGTGGCGATGCCCGCGTGGTCGGTGCCGAGGATCCACTTCGCGCGCGCGCCGCCCATGCGGTGCCAGCGGATGAGCGTGTCCTGCACCGAGCCGTTAAGCGCGTGGCCCATGTGCAGCGCGCCCGTGACGTTCGGCGGCGGGATGGCGATCGAGTACGTCGGACCCTCCCCGTCGGGATCGGGGTGGTTGAGCCCGGAGCCCAGCCACGCCTCGGTGATCCTCGGCTCGGCCTCGCCGGGCTCCCAGCGGGTCTTGTCCTGCAG
>JAABUN010000574.1_pt1 | contig 93081 bp, 86 predicted proteins | sample 5559311 | NCBI WGS metagenome assembly JAABUN01 (sample SAMN10711877, study PRJNA513370) | rock metagenome | isolation source: Antarctica rocks | place: Antarctica: Victoria Land, Siegfried Peak sud | reverse complement strand
AACGCACGTCGCCCCAGATCTGGAAGGTGGGGAACCGAGCGACGACCAAGAGTGCCGTCAGGCCGAGCCAGCTCCATCCCTGGTACGACCAACGTGGGCCGGTGCCCGATGCTTCGGTCGGGTCATCGGGGGTGTGCGGCGCGTCGTCGGCCCCGGAGCGTACGACGAGGTGGCTGGGCACAGGGAAACGATAGATCGGGAACACCAAGGGACCCTCATCGGCGGGCCGAGCCCTGAACTCTCATCTGGCGTTCAACTTCCTGTCATGTTCTGAACCGCTGGTGGGTGAGGGCACTGCCCTAGGTTGAGCAGCGTGCCGGTGGGGCACAAGTAACGAAGTGGAGAACAGCATGCGGGTACGCAGAGGGGTCGCAGTCGCGGCTTTGTTGAGTGCAGGGGCCATGGTGGCCACCTCGGTGGTCGGGGCCGAGGCGACCGTGGACCGGTCTGCAGGCCGGGCCAAGAACGTCATCTATCTGCTCGGTGACGGGATGGGCCGCACACACGTCACGGCCGCCCGCGAGCGTTACTACGGGGCTGCCGGCGAGCTCAACATGGAGCGGCTGCCGGTGGTGGGCCAGGTGGCCACCTACGCGGTCCAGAGGAACTCCGGTCAACCGGGTGACCCCGACTTCAAGCCCAACTACGTGACCGACTCCGCCTCGGCGGCAACGGCCTGGGCGTCCGGTGTGAAGACCTACAACGCCGCGCTGGGCGTGGACGCCAAAGGCGTCGTGGTGCCGACGGTGATGGAGCTGGCGAAGGACCAGGGTTACCGGACCGGCAACGTGTCCACCGCGGAGATCACCGACGCCACGCCGGCCGGGCAGATGAGCCACGCGCTCGCCCGCGGCTGCCAGGGACCGGTCTACTCGGCCGCCAGCTGCCAGGACACCGAGATCACCGGGACCGCGCTGCCGACCACCGACGTCCGGGTCACCCCGATCGCCGACCAGATCGCCCGCAACGGTACGGCGGACGTCATCTTCGGGGGTGGGTTGTCCCGCTTCGACGCCGCCGACGAGAACGCGCTGCTGCGTCAGGGTTACGACGTCCTCGGGTCCCCGGCGGACCAGACCGTCGCCACCCGCGCCGACCTGCGCAACGCCAACAGCCGCAAGGTCTTCGGGCTGTTCAACAAGGGCAACCTGACCGTTCAGAAGTACAAGCGGGAGAACCCGACCGCCACCCAGGCGGCAGAGCCGACCCTGGCCGAGATGACGACCAAGGCGATCAGCCTGCTGAAGACCAACGGTCGCAACCGGAAAGGCTTCTACCTCCAGGTGGAGGGAGCGCTCATCGACAAGCGGTCGCACGCCAACGATGCCGCTCAGACTCTCGAGGAGATGAAGGCGTTCGACGACGCGGTCGCGGCGGCGAATGATTTCGCCCGGCGCGACGGCAACACCTTGGTCATCGTCACCGCCGACCACGAGTGTGCTGGGTTCAACATCATCGAGCGGGGGACGTTCACCAATGCGGAGGCGATGACCCCGCCGCCCAACGTCGACTCGGGCAACACCGCCAACAACTCGACGCCGAGCCGCGGCTCGAACGCGAAGGACCCGGCCCGCTCGACCGGCCCGGTCAACGGTTCCGGTGCCACCGGTGCGAACGCGGCGAAGAACTTCGCCCCGGCCACCTTCCGTACGGCCGATGACGCGGCTTCCGTGCAGGACGGCACCTCGGAGGCGAGCCTGTGGCTCAGCTACCTCTCGGGCAACCACACCGGCGCGGACGTCCCGATCTTCGCGTCCGGCCCGGGCTCGGACCAGATGGCGGACAGCATCGACAACACCGATCTGTTCGCCATGGTCACCAACGCCCTGCGTCTCGACCGTTGATCAACGACACCGGGGCCTGCACTACGGTGCAGGCCCCGGTGTTGTGCGTGCAGGACCAGGGGAGAGTGTGCCAAGAGGAGTTGTGATGGTGAGATCTCGCAAGATGCTGGTAGCGGTGGTGGCTCTGGCCGCCGCCTTGGTGCTCGGAACCACCGGGCTGTGGTTACGCCTTCAGGACGCCGGGACGGCTGACCCGCGAGCGGCCGCCCGTACGTCCTTCCCCGACCTCACCCCGGCCAGTGGTCCACCCATGCTGCCCAGCCTGGACACCTTGCACCCGGCGCCGGGGACGATCGTGCAGGCATCCGGTCCGTTCGACGAGCGGTTCGACCTAGGTCAGCTGGCCTTCGACGGGCGTACGGTCACCGGAACGGCCAGGATCACCAGTGACGTCAGCGACATCTTGGAGTTCGAGGCGCTCGCCGGCTTCTACGATCGCAACGGGGCCCTGATCGGCACCGCCCGCGACACCTACCATCTGGACGAGAGTCACTCGAAGCCGCACGCGGGCCCACCGGACGAGGGCCACGAGTTCACCATCAAGGTGCCCGAGGCTCTGAAGGGGGCCGCAGTCGCGGCTGCGGTGGGCGTGCCGGTTCTGGTGAACGAATAGGGACTGCCTAGGTGGCCGGTCTTTGACTCGCTCCTAGTCCCGCTTCGAGTCCTCCAGGTCCGCGGGATCGAGATCGGCCCGACGGCCGTACAGTGCGCGGTTGACCACCCAGGTCAACGCCCACAGGACGACGCCGATCGCGAGCAGGACGCCGGCGATCGCGTATTGGTTGCTGGCCCGGCCGGTCCACGGTCCGACCAGATAGGCGCAGGCCAGTGCGCCGATGATGGGCAGGGCGGTGGGGGCCCGGAAGTGCTTGTGTTGCTGGGGGTCGCGGCGCAGGATCAGGCAGCAGATGTTGACCACGGTGAAGACGGCCAGCAGCAGCAGGGCCGTGGTGCCGCCCAGGGCGCTTATCCTGCCGACGAAGGTGATCAGGCCGACCGCGAGAGCCGTGGTGAACAAGATGGCCACCCACGGTGTACGCCGACCCTCCAGCACCCGACCGAGCGCCGGCGGCAGGACCCGCTGCCTGGACATGCCGTAGAGCAGCCGGCTGGCCATCAACATGTTGATCAGAGCGGAGTTGGCCACGGCGAACATCGAGATCAACGGGAAAATCTGGTCGAACGGCAGGTTCGGGGCCCCGGCCGAGACGACCTTCAGCAGCGGCGCGTCACCCTGGCCGAGCTCCCCGGCCGGGACGATCGCGATGGCCGAGATCGACACCAGGACGTAGATGATGCCGGTGATGCCGAGCCCGGTCAGCATGATCCTCGGGAACACCCGCTCAGGTTCCTTCACCTCTTCGGCCATGTTGACCGAGTCCTCGAAACCAACCATCGCGAAGAAGGCCAACGAGGTCGCCGCGGTGACGGCGACGAAGATCGACTTGTCTTCCGGGGTGTCGAACACGATCACACGGCCGAGATCAGCTTTTCCTTGCGTGATGGCGAAGAAGCCGACGAAGATGACGATGAGCAGACCGCTCAGCTCCACACAGGTCAGCACGATGTTGGCGTACACGCTCTCGGCCACGCCACGCAGGTTGATCAGGGCGACCAGGACCATGAACAAGACGGCCAGGATGGTGGTCAGCCCGTCGCTGATCTCGATCTCGTTGACACCGAGCCAGTCGGCGCGGACGACGTTGACCATCGCCTCCAGGTTGGCCGCGAAGGCCCGCGCGGCCGTCGAAGCCGAGGTGATCCCGGAGCACATGACGGCGAAGCACATCAAGAAGGTGACGAAATGCACGCCGAAAGCCTTGTGGGCGTAGAGCGCTGCTCCCGCCGCTTGCGGGTATTTGGTGACCAGCTCCAGGTAGGAGAAGGCGGTGATCGTGGCCACGACGAAGGCGACCAGGAAGGGCAGCCAGACCACTCCCCCGACCTCCTTGGCCACGTTTCCGGTGACCGCGTAGATCCCGGTGCCGAGGATGTCGCCCACGATGAACAGCAGCAGGAGCTTGGGGCCCATCACCCGCTTGAGCTCAGGTTGGGACTGGTGGTTCTCGCTGACCGTCGAGGACGTTTGCGCCATGGGACCCTCCGGATCGAGATTGCGGGTGGCTGAGCGTGGTAGGGACCACCATGGCCCACCCCCCCGGGCGGTGTGTCGCCGGGGTGCGGATCAGCTGAGGCCAGCCCGAGCTTGCCATTGCTTGCATCTGCTTGCAAATGCAAGCATGATGGGGGCATGGCCGTCAGGAAGACCCCCAGGCTTGGGGAGCAACTAGGTTCGCTCGGCGAGTTCATCGCTGGCCAGCGCCGTGCTGCCGAGCTCACCTTGCGTCAGCTCGCCGAGCAGACCGGGATCTCGAACCCCTACCTGAGTCAGATCGAGCGCGGGTTGCGGCGGCCGTCGGCGGAGGTGTTGCAGCAGCTGTCCAAAGCGCTGCGCGTCTCGGCCGAGAGCCTTTACGTCCGAGCCGGCATCCTCGACCCCGACGACCATCCGGCCACGAGCGTGGAGATGGCCGTGCTCGGCGACCCAACCATCACCGAGCGACAAAGACGCGTCCTGATCGACGTCTACCTCTCCTTCGTCAAGGAGAACGAGTCGACCCTGACGAGTGACGATCCCCCTACCACCACCGAATGAGCAGGACCGACGAGGAGACATCATGCCCACCACCCACAACGACCCGCCGGAAACCGAGAAGACGGCCACCGAATCCGACTACACGCCGCTGTACGCGTTCGCCGGGCTCGGCGACGCGTTTGTGACCACGGTCAGGGCGCGGGTCACCGAGAACCAGGAACGAGCGGCCAGGCGCTTGTCCGAGGCGCAGCAGAGGCGGGCTGAGCAGGTCCGGCAGGCCAAGCGCAACCAGGAGGAGCTGCGCCGGTTCGTCACCACTCTGCCGGAGCAGCTCAAGGCACTGCCGGAGATCACCAAGGATCGGGTCGCGGAACTGCAGAAGCAGGCCAACGAGTTGCTCGCCCAGGCGAGCTCGACCTATGTCGAGCTCGCGGGGCGGGGCAAGCGGGTCGTGGACGACGCCGTCGGTGCCGCCAAGGATCTGTCGGACAAGGCTGAGCGTCGCGCGGAGGACGTGCTGCACGATGCCGCCGAGCGGGTCGATCCTGCCTTCGAGGCGGTGCAGGAGGGCATCACCGTGGCCCGCAAGAACGTGACCGGCAGGTCGGCGACCGAGACCATGACGTCGCGCGCCTCGGCCGAGGCGGCAGCGGCCCGGGAGGCCGCCGCAGCCGTCGCCGTAGAGAAGGCAGCGCAGCGACAGGCCGCCGCGACGAAGGCGGCGGCAACTCGTGCCGCAAACCGAGCTGCGGCGGCTCAGCGGGCGGTGGTTGCGGAGAGGGCCGCGGCGAAGGCCAGGGCCGATACCGAGAGGGCTGTGGCCAGGGCCAAGGCCGAGACGGAGAAGGCGGTCAAGGTCGAGACGGAGAAAGCAGCCAAGGCCGCGAGGGAGCAAGCGGTCAAGGTCGAGACGGAGCAGGCGACCAGGACCGAGTCCGACGGCGCCTGACCCTGAACTGACGGCCTGAATAGTGTTCACCGGTTACCTTCGACACGCGTCTCAGCGGCGTGTCGAAGGTAACCGGTGCAAGGAATCCAGGTCAGGCGTTCTTGGCCCGCGAACGCGTCCGGGATCGCTCGTTGCCCGACAACACGACCTTCCGGATGCGTACGGCGGCCGGGGTCACCTCGATGCACTCGTCGCCGCGGCAGAACTCCAGCGCCTGTTCCATGGCCATGAGCTTGGCCGGGATCAGTCGCTCGAGCTCGTCACCCGTGGCCGAGCGCACATTGGTGAGCTTCTTCTCCTTGGTGGGGTTGACGTCCATGTCGTCAGCCCGGGCGTTCTCGCCGACGATCATGCCCTCATAGACCTCGGTGGTCGGGCCCACGAACATCGTGCCGCGCTCCTGCAGGTTGAACAGGGCGTAGGCGGTGACGACGCCGCTGCGGTCGGACACCAGTGAGCCGCTGGGGCGCGTCCGCAGCTCACCGTGCCAGGGCTCGTAGGCCTCGAAGACGTGGTGCATCATGCCGGTGCCGCGGGTCTCGGTCAGGAACTCGGTCCGGAAGCCGATCAGGCCGCGGGCCGGGACGAGATACTCCATCCGCACCCACCCGGTGCCGTGGTTGATCATCTGCTCGAGCCGCCCGCGACGCAGGCCCATCAGCTGGGTGACCACCCCGACGAAGTCCTCCGGGGCGTCGATGGTGAGCCGCTCGACGGGCTCGTGCACCTTGCCGTCGACGTCGCGGGTGACGACCTGGGGCTTACCCACGGTCAGCTCGAATCCCTCGCGCCTCATCATCTCGACCAGGATGGCCAGCTGGAGCTCGCCCCTGCCCTGCACCTCCCAGGTGTCGGGACGCTCGGTCGGGAACACCCGGATCGAGACGTTGCCGATCAGCTCGGCGTCGAGCCGGTTCTTCACCAGCCGCGCGGTGAGCAGCTTGCCCGACTTGCCGGCCAGGGGCGAGGTGTTGATCCCGATCGTCATGGAGATCGACGGCTGGTCGACGGTGATCAGCGGCAGCGGCTTCGGGTTCTCCGGGTCCGAGAGGGTCTCACCGATCGTGATGTCAGGGATGCCGGCGATGGCCACGATGTCGCCGGGTCGGGCGATGTCGGCCGGGACGCGATCCAGGGCCTCGGTGATCAGCATCTCGGACAGCTTGATGTTCTGGATGGTGCCGTCCTGCTTGCACCACGCGACCACCTGGTTGCGCCTCATCTCGCCGGCGAACACCCGGCACAGGGCGAGCCGACCCAGGTAGGGCGATGCGTCGAGGTTCGTGACGTGGGCCTGCAGCACCGCGCCGTCCTCGTACTCCGGGGCCGGGACGGCGTCGAGGATGGTGGCGAACAGCGGGCCGAGATTCTCCGAGTCAGGCATCGCACCGTTCTCGGGGGCGGTCAGGGAGGCGCGACCGGCCTTGGCCGAGGCGTACACGACGGGGAAGTCCAACACATCGGTGTCGGCGTCCTCGAGCAGGTCCAGGAACAGCTCGTACGTCTCCTCGACCACCTCGGTGATCCGCGCGTCCGGCCGGTCGACCTTGTTCACGACCACGATGATCGGCAGGTTCTTGGCCAGGGCCTTCCGCAGCACGAAGCGGGTCTGCGGGAGCGGGCCCTCCGAGGCGTCCACCAGCAGCACGACGCCGTCGACCATCTCCAGGCCCCGTTCGACCTCGCCACCGAAGTCGGCGTGGCCCGGGGTGTCGATGATGTTGATGATCACGTCCGAGCCATCGGGCGCGTGATGCAGCACCGCGGTGTTCTTGGCGAGGATGGTGATCCCCTTCTCCCGTTCCAGGTCCATCGAGTCCATCACCCGGTTGTTCACGTCCTGGTTGGCCCGGAAGGCCCCGGACTGCCAGAGCATGGCGTCCACGAGAGTGGTCTTGCCGTGATCGACGTGGGCGACGATCGCGACGTTGCGCAGATCAGAACGGGTGGGCATGCGTGAGTACTTCCTGATATGCGGATTCGGGCCTCAAGCGATCTGAGCCTCGAGGGATCTAACCTGGTGCGGCCGCGGTGGCGACAGGCAACCGGAGCGAGTCTAGCGACCCTGACCCCGCCGCCCGAATCGTCGAAGGCCGACGCGGAAGGCGAGCCTCAGAATCGCCGGCCCTGCGATGTCATTGGGTTCCAAGGAAACGACCGCGTCTGGCTCGTACCATCACCTGGCCGGGTCGCAAAGCCGAGTGCCGGGTGGTGATCTTGACCGCCGTACGCTGGTCGTACGGATTCGAGGAGACGAGGGTTTGGCCATGGCTGAGGGCACACATGGGTTCAAGGACTCCTTCCGGCAGGAGTTCGATCGGCAGTCGGCGGCCATCGGGCGGTTCAACCTGGCGATCTTCGGCAAGACCGGGGTCGGCAAGTCGACCTTGATCAACGCGATCTTCGGCGAGGAGGTGGCGAAGACCGGCATCGGAGAGCCGGTGACCCGCGGCAGCCACCTCTACGTCGACAAGATCGGCCACCTCGGCATCGTCGACACCCAGGGACTCGAGGTCGGAAAGGACAACAAAGAGATCTTGTCCGAGCTGGACAAGGCCATGAAGGACATGCGTAAGCAGCCGCTCGCCGAGCAGATCCACGTGGCCTGGTACTGCATCCGAGGCATGGACCGCCGCTTCGAGGAGGCCGAGGCGAGCTTCATCCGCCGACTGGACGAGATCGGCCTGCCGGTGATCGTGGTCCTCACCCAGGTTCCGATGCGTGACGGTCGGTTCCACCCGGATGCCGTCGCGCTGGCCGAGCAGATCATCGCGAAGCGGTTGCCGATCGCAGGTGGCCGACCCTACCTGGCCTTCGCCAAGCGCGACGAGTTCGCGGACCAGCCCGCGTACGGGTTGCAGGAGATCCTCGATGCCACCTTTCGCGTTGCGCCCGAAGGAGTGGAAGGAGCCCTCGTCGCCGCGCAGGAGATTGACCAGTCTCGGAAGGCCAAGGAAGCCCAGAAGCACATAGCCACGGCCGCGACCACGGCAGCCGGGGCGGCACTCATCCCCATCCCGTTCTCCGACGCGGCCGCCCTGGTGCCGATCCAGCTCGCGATGATGGCCCGGATTGCCCAGATCTACAAGATCCACTTCGACCGGGCCGCGCTGATGGCGATCGCCTCGACGACGGCGGCCACCTCGGCGGGGCGGGCCACCTTCACCGGCCTGCTCAAGATGGTGCCCGGCGCCGGCTCGGTGGTCGGTGGGGTGATGAGCGCCGGGGTGGCCTCGAGCTTCACCTACGCCATGGGCCAGGCCTGGCTGGTCGTCTGCCAGCGGATGGCCCGGGGTCAGCTCGGGGCGCTGGGCCAGGCGATGGATACCGACGCCGTACGCGACGCCTTCACCACCGAGTTCAAGAAGCGGTTGAGCATCCGGCGGGACAAGCAGTCCGCCTGACGGTCCCATGCCGACCAGAGGTCGCTACCCGGTGCCCCGGGTGCGACGTGCAGTGAACAGCTCGTCCAGGCCGCCGGCCGTGTCCGGGGCCCGGCCCTGCTGAGTGGTCTCGAACTGCCACTGGCCCAACCGACTTCCGCCGTTCGGGCCTTCCGGCACCGCTACGGGCGGCTCAGCCACTCGACGACGGCGCGACCGAGCTCGCCGAGGTCAGAGGGGTCGGCGAGCGTTGCAGCACGATCTCGTCGTCGACGCGCGCGTACTCGTGCAGGAGGACGTTGCGAAAGCCCACGGCCTGTCGCATTCGGCCGACAAGAGCGGGATCGAGGACGCCGTGCCGACCCAGCAGGGCCAACGCTCCTCGGTCACCGAGCGCAGCAGGCGGAGGACGCGGACCTCATCGACCACGGCGCAGGCTCTCGGCGAACTCGCGGTGGCTGCGCTCGATCCTCGGTCGCTCGTCGAAGTAGATGGTGCGGGTCTGGGCGACCCAGTGCACGCGAGCGGCCGGATCGTCGTCGAACAGCAGCACGCCGTGCACGGCAACGCGCCCCGCCAGCTCGAGCGGGGCGGTGTTCAGGATCATCAGGTCGACTGCGGACGGCAGCAGCACCTCGAAGGAAGGCGGCGCCTCACTGCGCCACCAGGCCGCCACATCCAGGTCGGACGTGGGGCCGGCCCGGCCGGTGACCGTGCTCCCGTGCAGAAAGGCGAAGACCGCCCCGGCCTGTCGGAGCGTCTCGATGGCTTCGCCTAGGGCGTACGTCCACCCGGGCCCTAGTCCAATTGCCTGCATCGCTGCTCCGTCGAAACCGACCACTCAGCCAGTCTCGCACCCTGGCCGGCGCCTCCGCGCGAGGCCTCCACCACTGCTGCGCCGTGCGCGGTTAGTCTCACGAAGATGAGCAAGAACGCCGCGGAGGTCGTACGCGTGGTGCTGGAAGACCTGGCGCTGCCCTGGTCCGAGCGTGCTCCCGGGGTGTTCTCGGTGTCCCTGCCGGGCACAGCCAAGCTGCTTACCGAGTGTGCACTGCAGGTCGGGCGCTACGGACTCGGTGCCCGCGCGTTCGTCGCCCGGCAGCCCGACGAGAACCATGCCGGGGTCTACCGCTGGCTGCTGCAGCGGAACCTCAAACTCCGTACGGTGGCCTTCAGCCTGGACGCCGTGGGCGACATCTACCTGACCGGCTCGTTGGGCCTGGACTCGGTCACAGCGGCCGGGGTGGACCAACTGCTCGGCGAGGTGGCCGAGACGGCCGACCGCTCGTTCAACCCGATCCTTCAGCTGGGCTTCGCCGCCAGCATCACCCGGGAGTGGGCCTGGCGGCGGTCCCGCGGAGAGTCCACGGCCAACCTGGCTGCCTTCGCCCACCTGGATCCCGAACGCGGCTGAGTCTCAACCGTCCAGCCGGGCGGCCACGTCGACCGGGAATCCACCGGTAGCGATCGGCCCCCAGCGGGTGGGGGTGATCCGGATCAGCGACTTGTCCTGCAGTCGCATCGCCGCCCGGTAGTCCGCCCAGTCGGGGTGCTCACCCGAGATGCAGCGGAAGTAGTCGACCAGGGCGTCCTCGGCCTCGGGCATGTGCAGCACCTCGGCTTCGCCGTCGACCTGGACCCAGGGCCCGTTCCAGTCCTCCGACAGCACGCAGACCGAGACCAGCGGGTTGCGTTCGGCGTTGTTGATCTTGGCCCGCTGCGGATAGGAGGAGATCACCAGCCGGCCATGATCGTCGACCCCGCCCGAGACGGGGGAGAGCTGCGGTCGGCCGTCCGACCGGGTGGTTGCGAACAGGAACTTGTGCCGGGGCCGGACGAAGTCGAGCAGTTCATCGAGGCCGACCGAGGTGTTGGTGGCGATGGATCGAGCCATGGTGGTGACTCTAACGCCGGGACCCTATGCCGCGGGTTCGGGGACGCGGTGGACCTTGTGCTGCGCGGCCTGGGCTCGGGGTCGTACCGTCATCCGGTCGATGTTGACGTGCGCCGGCCGGGAGGCGACCCAGGCGACGCAGTCGGCGATGTCCTCGGCCGACAGCGGCTCGGCCACCCCGGCGTAGACGGCCGCAGCGCGCTGCTGGTCACCTCCGTATCGGGTCAGGGAGAACTCGTCGGTCTGCACCATCCCGGGTGAGATCTCAGCGATCCGTACGGGCTGGTCGACCAGCTCCAGCCGCATCGCCTGGGCGATCGCGCGCTCGGCGGCCTTGGCGCCGCAATAGCCCGCACCGCCCTCGTACGCACCGTCCGCAGCCACCGAGGTGATGAAGATGACCTGCCCGGCGCTGTCGATCAGGGCCGGCAGCAGGGCTTTGGTGACCGCCGCGGCGCCGAGCACGTTGCTGGCGTACATGCTCGACCAGGCCTGGAGGTCGGCCTCGGCCACCGACTCCTGGCCGAGGGCGCCGCCCGCGTTGTTGACCAGCAGGTCGCAGCGGCCGTCCACGGTTGCGGCCAGCGCCTCGACATCAGCCGGGTCGGTGACGTCGCAGGTGATGGCGTGCCCGTCGATCTCGTTGGCCAGGCTGGCGATCCGGTCGGTCCGGCGGGCCACGCACAGCACCCAGTAGCCGTCGACGGCCAGGCGACGGGCCGTCGCTGCACCGATGCCGCTGCTGGCCCCGGTGACCACGGCCACCGGACGTACGTTGGGCGAGGACTGCTGAGATGTCATGACCCTCAGTGTGGACGTAGCGGCTCCACTAAGGTGAATTCATGACAACCTTGTGGGAGCGAAGCGACCTCCGGCCCCTGCGGCGAGCAATGTCATGACTTCTACGCTGGTCCTGCTGCGGCACGGCGAGAGCGAATGGAACGCCAAGAATCTTTTCACCGGGTGGGTCGACGTGAACCTGAACGCCAAGGGAGAGGGCGAGGCCAAGCGGGGCGGTGAGCTGCTGGTGGAGTCCGGTCTGCTACCTGACGTGGTGCACACCTCGCTGCTGCGCCGGGCCATCCGGACGGCCCAGATCGCCCTCGACGCCGCCGACCGGCACTGGATCGAGACCAAGCGCTCCTGGCGGTTGAATGAACGTCACTACGGTGCGCTGCAGGGCAAGGACAAGGCGGCGACCCTGGCCGAGTTCGGCGAGGAGCAGTTCATGACCTGGCGCCGCTCCTTCGACGTGCCGCCGCCGCCGATCGACAACGACGACGAGTTCGCGACGTTCCACGACCCCCGCTACGCCAGCCTGCCCACCGAGGCCCGCCCGCGTACGGAGTGCCTCAAGGACGTCCTGATCCGCGCCCTGCCGTACTGGTACGACGACATCGTGCCTGACCTGCGGGCCGGAAGGACCACCCTCGTCGCGGCCCACGGCAACTCGCTGCGAGCCATCGTGAAGCATCTGGACCAGATTGGTGACGCCGAGGTGGTCAGTCTGAACATCCCAACTGGGATCCCGCTGGCCTACGAGCTCGACGACGACCTGAAGCCGACGGGTCCGGGGCGTTACCTCGACCCGGAAGCTGCGGCGGCGTCGATCCAGGCCGTGAAGAACCAGGGCAAGAAGTAGTCCCTGCCCGGGCTCCGAGACCCACGCCAAACCCACCCACTGTCAAGCAAGCCGACCTAAGGCTGAGGCCAGAAGTCGTCCTCGGGGAAGGAGCCGGTCACGACGTAGATGATCCGCCGCGCCATGGAGGCCGCATGGTCGGCGATCCGCTCGTAGTAGCGACCGAGCAGCGCCACGTCCACCGCAGCCTCCACGCCGTACGCCCAGTCTGCGCTGAGCAGGACCCGGAACTGTCCACGACGGAGGTCGTCCATCTCCTCGTCGCGGGTCCGGAGCTCCTGGGCGTTCTCGAGGTTGCGGTCGTACAGGGTCTGACCGGCGGCCACGACCATCTTCTCGGCTACATCACCCATTCGGACGAAGGTGGGGTGGAGGCTCACCGGTACGGCGGTCTCGGGGTAGCGCAACCGGGCGATCTTGGCGACGTGAGCGGCCAGGTCACCCATGCGTTCGAGCTCGGTCACCATCCGCAGGGTCGCCACGAGGGTGCGTAGCTCGCCGGCCACCGGAGCCTGCCGAGCGAGCAGGGAGAATGCACGCGCCTCTACCTCGACCTGCATGGCGTCGAGCTTCTCGTCTTCGGTGATGACCTGCTCGGCCAGATGGATGTCGGCCTCGAGGAGCGCTGTGGTGCTGCTCCGGACAGCCGAGGAGACCACCTGCGACATGTGGACCAGGTCGGCCAGGATGTCGTCGAGCTGCTCCCGGTAGGAGTCGCGCATAGTATCTTCCCGTCTGCTTGAACAACGCAATCTTAGGGACAGGGCCTACAGCGAGCCATTCAGCCAGTGAACACGAGGTGAACCCGAGACCAATGCTGGAAGACGCTACGCATTCGAAACCGGCTTGGTCAGTCACCGCAGGCTAGGGACCTTAATATCGGCGGTGTGGATGTGTCCGTCGCAGCAGTCATCGCCCTCGGTGGACTGCTGGCCGGGGCACTCGTGATGTGGTTGATCCTGCGCTCGGCCGGCCCTGAACCGGCCGGGACCTTCGAGACCGACAACCCGGTGGTGCCGGAGGGTGTGGCCGAGGTGCTCGCGGTGCTCTCCTCCGCCGGTGTGCTGGTGGGGCCGCACGACGAGGTCCTGGAGACCACGACGGTGGCCAGGACGCTGGGTCTGGTCCGGGGCAGCCGGGTGGTCGTGCCCGAGCTCCTGCAACTCGTCCGGGCGGTCCGCCGGGACGGTTCGATCCGTACGCACGAGCTCGAGATCTTCCGCGGAGCCCGGGCAACGTCGACCTATCTCTCGGCCCGGGTCGCCCCACTGGTGGACGGGATGGTCCTGATCCTGGCGGACGACGAGACCGCCGCACTACGGATCGAGCAGACCCGGCGGGACTTCGTGGCCAACATCAGCCACGAGCTCAAGACGCCGATCGGTGCGATCTCGCTGTTGGCCGAGGCTGTGGAGGACGCCGCCGATGACCCACCGGCCGTGCGCAAGTTTGCGAGCCGGATGGGCACCGAGTCGGCGCGGTTGACCGATCTGGTGGCTCAGATCATCGAGCTGTCGCGGTTGCAGGCCGACGACCCGCTAGCGGAACCTGAGGAGGTCGGCGTGGACCAGGTGCTCTCCGAGGCGGTGGATCGCTGCCGGGTCGACGCGGACCGGCACCAGGTCACCTTGACCCTCGCGGGTAAGTCCGGGGCCCACGTGCTGGGTTCCGCTCGACAGCTGGGGGTGGCGGTGGGCAACCTGGTGGAGAACGCCGTGGTCTATTCCGACCCTGGCGCCCGTGTCGTCGTGGCGGCCCAGGTGACGGCCAGGAGTGACGACGACTACGTCGAGCTGACCGTCTCGGACAACGGCATCGGGATCAGCGCGACGGAGATCGATCGGATCTTCGAGCGCTTCTACCGGGTCGACTACGCCCGCAGCCGCGCCAACGGTGGTACGGGGCTCGGCCTGTCCATCGTCAAACACATCGCCGCCACCCACGGTGGTGACGTCAACGTCTGGAGCCAGCCGGGGCAGGGCTCGACTTTCACCATCAGGATCCCCGCCCACCTGCAGGTCCCACACATCGACCCACCCCGCTCCGAACGACTTGGTGCGGAGCCTTCCCAGCGTCAGGAGATCACCAGATGACCCGGGTGCTCGTCGTCGAGGATGAAGAGTCCTATCGCGATGCTCTCGTTTACATGTTGTCCAAGGAGGGCTTCGACGTGGTCGAGGCCGCGGACGGCGCGACCGGCCTGGCTGAGTACGACCGGGTCGGGGCAGACATCGTGCTGCTGGACCTGATGATGCCGGGACTCCCGGGCACCGAGGTCTGCCGGCAGCTGCGACTGCGCGGACCGGTGCCGGTGATCATGGTCACGGCGCGCGACTCCGAGGTGGACAAGGTGGTCGGGCTGGAGCTCGGCGCCGACGACTACGTCACCAAGCCCTTCAGCCACCGTGAGCTGGTGGCCCGGATCCGGGCCGTGCTGCGCCGCGGTCAAGAGGTCGAGCTGGTGCCCGACGTGGTGGAGGCGGCCGGCGTACGGATGGATGTGGAACGCCACGAGGTGTCGGTCAACGGCGACCGGGTCAAGCTCGCCCTGAAGGAGTTCGAGCTGCTGGAGATGCTGCTGCGCAACGCCGGACGGGTGATGACCCGCGGCCAGCTGATCGATCGCATCTGGGGAGCGGACTACGTCGGCGACACCAAGACCCTGGACGTGCACATCAAGCGGCTCCGGGCCAAGATCGAGGTCGATCCGGCCGATCCGCAGTATCTGATCACCGTGCGCGGGCTGGGTTACAAGTTCGAGGGGTGACTGCCGTCGCCCCCGTCAGGTCGGCGGGTGGGTCCGTGGACAGCGGTCGGACTCGGACGCGCGGGTCGGTAGGTTGTGGCCGTGACCGGCGAAATCACTGTTTTTTCCGGCTCTGCGCATCAGGCGTTCGCGGCTGAGATGTGTCAGATCCTCGGTGTGGAGCTCTACCACGCCCGTACGACGCGGTTCAGCAACGACTGTCTCCAGGTGCAGCTGCGGGCCAACTGCCGTCAGCGCGACGTCTACATCGTCCAACCGCTGGTCCCACCGGTGCAGGAGAATCTGTTCGAGCTGCTGTTGATGCTGGACGCCGCCCGCGGCGCCTCGGCCGGCCACATCACGGCGGTCATCCCGCACTTCGCCTACGCCCGCTCCGACAAGAAGGACCAGCCACGGATCTCCATCGGCGCTCGGCTCGTGGCCGACATGCTGGCCGCCGCCGGTGCGACCCGGGTGCTGACCATGGCGTTGCACGCCCCGCAGGTGCACGGCTTCTTCTCCGTACCGGTGGACCACCTGAGTGCCGTCCTCGAGCTGGCGGCCCATTTTCGACGCCGCGACCTGACCAACACGGTGGTTGTCTCACCGGACCTCGGCAACGCGAAGGTGGCCACCGAGTTCGCCCGCAACCTGGGGCTGCCCGTGGCGGCCGGCTCGAAGCAGCGGCTGTCTGACGACTCGGTGGTGATCGACCGCATCGTCGGTGACGTGCACGGGCGCAACGTGATCGTGCTGGACGACGAGATCGCGACCGCCGGGTCGATCATCGAGCTGCTCCGGGTGCTGCGTAAGGAGGGCGCTCAGCAGATCTCCCTCGCCGCGACCCATGGTCTGTTCACGGGGCCGGCGATCGAACGACTCGCCAAAGAGCCCGACATCGTCGAGATCGTCACCACCAACACGGTGCCGCTGTCGCCGGAGAAGCGCCTGCCTAACCTCACGACCCGGTCGGTCGCCCCGCTGTTCGCCGAGGCGGTGCACCGGATCCACTACGGGGAGTCGGTGAGCAGCCTGTTCAGCGACGAGCAGACGTACGGCTGAGGGTTCCGAACCCTGGCCCAGGCGGGCTCCTGCCCTTACTTCGAGGGTGAGGGGGAGGGCGAGGCTGACTGGGCGGCGGGCGTCGGTGACGGGGTGATCGTCCGGTACTGCGGCTGATTGCCGTCCAGAACGGGCACCGTGACGGTGACCTGTCCCGCATTGCGGAACTGCAGGGTGAGCACAGCCGTCAGGCCAGGCTCGAGGTCGGCGCTGTTGAAGGTGATCAACGGCGAGATGGCGGTCAGCACCACCACCGACCCGTCCGTGAGCTCGACCGGAGCGCTGAGCACGGCACTCATGGCGGAACCAGCGGACCCGTCCAGCTTCGTCGCCGTCCCGCTCACTCCGGTCAGCGCGTCAGCGCTGGTGCCCACCAGGGTGGCGGACAGGATGCCTTCCCCCGCGCCGCGGGAGACGATACCCAGGTTGCGGACGTGCACCACCTCGTTGGCATTGCCGGAGCTGGACACATCGACGTTGACGCCTTCCGCTGGGGTGTACGGCTTGTTGGTCTGCACATTCATCCCGCAAGCGGTCAGGGCGAGTATCCCGAGGACCAGCACGGTGACGTTCAGCAGTCGGCGGGTGCCCGCTGCGAGCGGCGCGACAAGACCGGCGTCGCTCGTCCCACCTGCCGATGCGTGGCTTGATCGCCGAGAGATGAGGGACACGGGGTCGACTCCTAGCTGCCTGAGGAACACTTCCGGTGCAGCCTAGCGACAACCGGCTGCCGGGTGCGGGAGCCACCCGAGGCAGGTGGGGATCGAAGTGAGCCAGGACACGTCCCAGGCACACCGGTTGCAGCTTTGTCAAGGGTGGAATGTGGCCAGTATCGGCCTCTGGCTAGCGCAAACGCCGTCTGTGCAACCCTGTGAGCATGCTAAACTTGAGCCGGCGAAAGGGGTTCAAACCAATATGAGCTTTACAGTCGGCGAAACGGTTGTTTACCCGAATCATGGCGCGGCCGTGATCGAAGATATCGAAACCCGTCAGATCAAGGGTGAGGACAGGCTCTACCTCGTGTTGAGGATTGTGGGCCAAACTGATCTCATCGTTCGCGTGCCTGCGTGCAACCTGGACCTCGTCGGGGTCCGCGACGTGGTTGACGCAGATGGACTGGAAAAGGTCTTCGGGGTGCTGCGTGCCCCCCACACCGAAGAGCCGACCAACTGGTCCAGGCGTTACAAGGCCAATCTCGAGAAGCTGCACTCGGGCAACGTGATGAAGGTCGCCGAGGTCGTTCGTGACCTCTGGCGCCGAGAGCGTGAGCGGGGCTTGTCCGCCGGCGAGAAGCGGATGCTGGCCAAGGCTCGCCAGATCCTGGTCTCTGAGCTGGCCCTGGCCGAGCGGGTGGCCGAGGACAAAGCCGAGATCCTGCTGGACGAGGTCCTCGCGTCGTAGCCGTCGTCGACCCGCACCAAGATGAGGTTTCGCGCCGGGATCAGTGTCGATGTCCATCGTCTGGCGTCGGGTCGGCCGATGGCTGTGGCCGGGCTGATATTCGACGATGAGGTCGGCCCGGTGGGTCATTCCGACGGCGACGTCGTAGCCCATGCGATGTGCGACGCAATGCTGGGTGTGGCCGGGCTCGGTGACCTGGGAAGCAATTTCGGCACCAGCAAGCGCGAGTGGTCCGGTGCCCCCGGCATCGACTTCTTGGTCGAGTCGGCCCGACGCGTACGCGCAGCCGGCTTCGAGATCGAGAACGTAGCGGTGCAACTCATCGGAAACCGGCCCAAGATCGGCCCCCGTCGGCGCGAGGCCGAAGGTGTGCTCAGCGCCGCGGTGGGTGCCCCCGTCAGCTTGTCCGCCACCACGACCGACGGCCTGGGGTTGACGGGACGTGGCGAAGGTGTGGCCGCGATAGCCACCAGTCTGTTGAGCTGGTCAGCGGACCTGGCTGGTCGGGGCGGTGAAGGTGTTGCACGAGGCGATGGCGCCGTTCTCGAGGCCGGTCTTGCCCCAGAAGAGCCGGGACCGGGACAGACCGTGGTTACCCACCACACTCGGGTCGCGGGACAGGGTGTCGTCACCGATAGCGCGGTAGGTGTCCTCGATGCCGGCTACGTCCTGCTGGCGAACCCCGAGTGAGACCGATACCGACCGGATGAACATCCCTGAGAAGCAGTCGGCCTGAGTCTCCAACCGGCGGCTGTAGAGCAGGTCGGTCGCCTCGTCCCCCGATTCCTGCCCGAGCGCCTTGGCCGAGATCAGGATGCCGGTCCGAGCCTGCAGAGCGTGGCCGAACTCGTGTGCCATCACCACGTCAGCCGCCCACTTGTCGGTCTTGACGACAGGGACCGCGCCGGCCAACCGGTTGCTGTAGTAGATCTGCTGGTCCGCCGCGCAATAGAACGCGTTCACCCCGCTGGTGCCGCATTTCGTCGTCATCTTGGCCCCGTAGATGGTCACGCTGGGCCGGGCAATCTCCAGACCCGCTTGGGTGACCGGCGGTTGCCAGACCCGGACGAGGCACTCCATGATCCCTTCGAAGTGCGACTCGAGCTGGGCGTCACTGGCGGAGTCGACGTTGATGGGCGAGCTCGTGCAGCGGACCGGCGCGGGGGCGGTCTGGCCGTAGAACGGGCTGTCGGTGACGATCCGCTCAGCCTCCCGGTAGGTCTCCGGGACCGGGATCGGGGGCGGAGTCCGGTCCGGGGGCGGGACCTTGTAGTTGTCGTTCTGGTAGGCCACCTCGGAGGGCGTGGACTGCGTGCCGACCAGCATGAAGCCGACGATGACGACGAGGGCCACACCTATCAACGCCCGCAGCAGGGAAGCGAGCGGATTGCGCCGCCGCGGGGCGGGTGGGCGACCCATGCCGTACGGCGGGCCGCCGCCCGGAGGTGCCCCGAAGGGCGGTCCGGGTCCGAACGACGGCGGCGCGAAGCCCTGCCCGGGATAGCCCTGCCCGGGATAGCCCTGCCCGGGATAGCCCTGTCCGTAGGGCGACTGGCCCCAGCCCGGCTGGGTCGCCGGTGGTCGCCCAGGGACCCGACCGTACGGGGCTGGCCCGCCCCACTGCTGCTGACTCACGTGGGCAACAGTAACGCCGGCCCGAATCGGCACTGGCCAAGACTCGCGCCGGTTTCTCGGGTCGTGGCCTCTGGTGGCGCCGAGTAGTGGGAGGGTGTACTTCGTGCTCGCGAACTCCGCTCAGACCTCACGCCGCCTCCGGCCCGTGCTGGCCTTCTGCGTCCTGACGATCGCCCTCTTCGCCGGCCCCCTGACCCTGAGCGCCCAGGCCGAAGGGACAGCGACCACCTTCGTCGCCGACGGCAACCTGGCCAAGGACGGCGCGCTCAAGGTCACCCAGACCGTCACCCTCAGCGGCACCGTTCCGACGGAGATGACCCAGAGGTTCGAGACCCGTGAGGACCTGGTCGGCGACCGGCAGTACGTGCACGAGCTCACCGGTGTCACCGCTACCGTCAACGGGGCGACGGTGGTGCCCGACATCCAGACCGACGGCCGCTTCACCACGGTCACCGTGGCCACCAACGGGGCCAATGAGATCGTGACCGGCTACACCGTCTCGGGCGCGGTGGTCAACATCGAGAATGGTGAGACTGCCCTGCGCTGGCGGTTGCTGCAGGGTCTCAGCGCGCAGGTCACGGAGTTCAACGGCACCGTGCGGGTCCCGGGGCAGTTCAGTTACGTCAAGTGCACCGCGGGCAGCCCGAACTCGACCACTCCCTGCACCTACGCGGCTGCGGGCATCGACGGGGCGGAGACCCCGACCTTCCGTGACGGGCCCCGGGGTGAAGGCGAGGTCGTCGCCATAGATCTCGGCTTCCCAGCGGGTGCGGTGGCCGCCAACGAGGTCATCGACTATCGCTGGACCGTCGCCCGGGCGTTCTCCGCGAGACCACTCCCGCTGGCCGTCGCGCTCGGGCTGCTGGTCCTGGGCGGGATCGGTCTGCTGCTGATGCACCGTCGCTCCGGGATCGACCCCCGCCACCAGGGTGAGGTCTCCCGAGTCGGCGAGTTCGTCCCGACCGGCGCCGGCGTCAGCGAGTTCCGCGTCGTCGGGGACATCCGGCCCGGTCACGTCGGTACGGTGGCCGACGAGCGGGTGGATCCCATCGACATCACCGCAACCCTGATCGACCTCGCCGTGCGTGGGCACCTGCTGATCACCGAGCTGCCCCGGGGGGCTGCGTTCGCACGCAGCGACTGGGAGCTGACCCGGTTGAGCGGTTCAGGTGAGCTGCGGCCGTTCGAGAGTGCGTTGCTCGAGGGCATCGCCCCGGTCGGGGGCAGGGTCTTGGTCAGCGACTTGTCCAGCCTCGTCTACGACTCGATCGGCCAGGTGCAGGACGCCCTGTACGACGAGGTGGTGACCCTGGGTTGGTTCGCCCGTCGTCCGGACGCCACGCGGAACCGCTGGACCTCACTGGCGTTGTTCGGTCTGATCCTCGCGGTGGCCGTCACCGGCGTGCTCGCCGCCTTCACCACTTTTGGCCTGGTGGGGCTGGTGCTGGTCGTGCTCGCCCTGGGCCTGGTCTTCGTCGGTCAGGAGATGCCCTCCCGGACGCGCAAGGGGGTGGCCTTGCTCGGGGGGCTCGGCGCGCTGCGCTCCGACCTGATGAGTCACCCCACCGATCAGCTGGCACCTGGGACCGAGCTCCGGGAGATCTCAGAGCTGCTCCCGTACGCCATCGTGCTCGGCGGTACGGAACGCTGGTTGGATGCGATCGTGGCCAGCGACACCGATGTGGAGGCCGACACCACGGACCTGTCGTGGTATCACGGGCCGGCGAACTGGCAGCTGCGTGATCTGCCGGACTCGATGAAGAACTTCACCACGATCGTCTCCGGCAGTCTGTTCTCCCGCTGATCATGAACTCCGTTCGCCGGTGAACACCGTCGGCGTACGGCGGCGCTGGCTCTTCGGCGATCAGCTCGGTCCGGCGTTCCTGGACTCACCCGATCAGCCCGCGCTGATCATCGAGGCCCACTCGGTGCTGCGTCGGCGTGCGTTCCACCGGCAGAAGGCGCACCTGATCCTGTCGGCCATGCGGCACCGGGCGCTCGAGCTGGGGGAGAGGGTCCGCTACCTCAAGGTGGACACCTACCGCGAGGCGTTGGCGCAGGTCGATGATCCGTTGAGTGTGGTCCAGCCGACCTCGTGGGCGGCTCTGCATCTCGTCGACCGGTTGGCGGCCGAGCGCGACATCGAACGGCTGCCCGCCCGGGGGTACGCGACCTCCCGGGCCGACTTCGACCGCTGGGCGGATGGCCGGGGCGGCAAGCGGTTGCTGATGGAGGACTTCTATCGCGACGCGCGGCTCCGGCTGGATGTGTTGATCGAGGACGCTTCTCCCGGGGTTCGGGGGGGTCGTCCCCCCCGGTCAGCTCAGGCCGGCAAGCCCACCGCCGGTCGTTGGAACTTCGATGCCGACAACCGGGAGCCACCCACCCGGGCGGACACCCTGGGCCTGCCCGAGCCCTGGTGGCCCGTCGAGGACGAGATCGACGCCGAGGTGCGCGATGACCTGGACCGGCTGGAGCGTGAAGGTGTTCGCTTCGTGGGGGAGGACGGGCCGCGTACGTTCGCCGCCACCCGGGCCGAGGCCACGGCGGCGCTCGATGACTTCGTCGAGCACCGGCTGCCGACCTTCGGCAAGTACGAGGATGCGGTCCTGACCGAGGATCGGTGGATGGCCCACTCGATGCTCTCCGCCCCCCTCAACCTGGGGCTGCTCGACCCGCTGGAGGAGGTGGAGGCGGCCGTCGAGGCGTACCGGGTCGGGGATGCGCCGATCGCCTCGGTGGAAGGCTTCGTCCGCCAGGTGATCGGCTGGCGAGACTACATCTGGCACCTCTACTGGTATCTCGGCGAGGACTACCGCCACGGCAACGAGCTGCAGGCCGAGGTCGACCTGCCGCAATGGTTCGTCGAGCTGGATCCCGGCGGCACCGACGCGGCCTGTCTGAGGTGGGCGCTCACCTCGGTGCGGGAGGTCGGCTGGGCCCACCACATCCCGCGGTTGATGGTGTTGGGGAACTATGCCCTGCAACGGGGTTGGGACCCGCAACAGCTCACCGACTGGTTCCACCGGTCCTTCGTCGACGGCTACGACTGGGTGATGGTGCCGAACGTGGTGGGGATGTCCCAGCACGCCGACGGCGGAATCCTGGCCACGAAGCCGTACGCGGGAGGTGGTAACTACATCAACAAGATGACCGACCACTGCGGGGGCTGCGTCTTCGACCCCAAGGTGCGGGTGGGGGAGCGCGCTTGTCCGTTCACCGTGGGCTACTGGATGTTCATCCACCGGCACCGGGAGCGGTTCGCCAAGAACTTCCGGATGGCGCAGATGGTCCGTGGTCTGGACCGGTTGTCCGACCTGGAGCAGCTGGTGGCGGACAACCCCGACTTGGCCTGAGGCCCCACTTGTCCGGTCCCGCGGCACCTATAGCTGGGGCGGGACCGGACATGTGGAGCTTGAAGGGTCAGGCGTCGATGCTGCTCATGTCCGGGTAACGCTCGCCGACGGCTGCCGGCACGGCATCCTCGATCTGGGTCAGGTCGGCGGGGCTCAACTGCACCGCGGCGGCGCCGACGTTCTCCTCCAGGTAGGCCACCCGCTTGGTGCCCGGGATGGGGACCACGTCCGCACCCTGGGCCAGCACCCAGGCCAGCGCGATCTGACCCGGGGTGGCACCCTTCGCCTCGGCGATCGTCCGTACGGCCTCGACGATCTTCAGATTGGCCTCGAGCGCATCACCTTGGAAGCGAGGGTTGTGCCGACGGAAGTCGTCGGGGGCCAGCGAGTCGGTCGAGGTGATGGTCCCGGTCAGGAAGCCGCGGCCCAGCGGGGAGTAGGGGACCAGGCCGATACCCAGCTCGCGCAGGGTGGGCAGGATCTCGCTCTCGACGTGCCGGGTCCACAGGGAGTACTCGGTCTGCAGGGCGGTGATCGGGTGCACGCCGTGCGCCCGGCGAATGGTCTCGGCGGACGCCTCGCTCAGCCCGAGATGGCGCACCTTGCCCGCACTCACCAGCTCGGCCATGGCGCCGACGGTCTCCTCGATCGGGACGGTCTTGTCCACCCGGTGCTGGTAGTACAGGTCGATGTGGTCGACCCCGAGGCGCTGCAGGCTCGCGTCGCAGGCGGAGCGTACGTAGTCCGGGCTGCCGTTGATCCCGAGGAACCCGCCCTCCTCGCTGCGCTGGTTGCCGAACTTGGTGGCCAGCACGACCTCGTCGCGGCGGCCAGCGATCGCCTGGCCGATGAGGCGCTCGTTGGTGAACGGGCCGTACATGTCGGCGGTGTCCAGGAAGCTGACCCCGAGGTCCAGAGCGCGGTGGATGGTGTCGGTGGCCGCGGACTCGTCGCGGGTGCCGTAAAACTCGGACATCCCCATGCAGCCGAGCCCGAGGGTGGAGACGATGAGGGCCTGATCGCCGGTCCCGAGCGTGCGGGTGCCCAGCGTGGTCTGTGGTGTGGTCATGCCCTCTACTGTCCCCCTTGGAGTGCGCTCCAGGTCAAGCGGGCTGCGCCGTGGTCTTGGCCGAGTTCTGCAGCGCGTCCTCGTAGACCCCGATCTTGTGGTCGATCGCCCCGAGGTGCTCGGTGACCTCGGCCAGGTCGGCCAGCACCCGGTCGCGGTGGGAGTAGAGCAGGTCGAGCCGGGCCGCCTCGTTGCCGTCGCTCTGACGGCACAGCTCGGCGTACGCCCGTACGGTGCGGATCGGCATCCCAGTCGACCGCAACCGGGTGAGCAAGGTGATCCAGCCCAGGTCGGCGTCGGTGTAGCGACGGTGCCCAGACGGCGCCCGGCCCGGCGTGACGACCAGCAGTCCGTCGCGTTCGTAGTAGCGCAGCGTGTCGGTGGTCAGACCGAGCCGCTGCGCCGCCTCCGCGATCGAGTAGGTGGTGGGGGCGTCCACGAGATCGGTCATCACGTCTCAGAGGTTGAGACCGGGGTAGAGGGGGTTGGCGTCGAGCAGCTCGGCGCTGGCGGCCAAGGTCTTGGCGGCGACGCCGTCGGCCAGCTGGTATTTCGCCTTGCCGGGCTGGCCGTTGGAGGCGGTGGCCGGGGTCGTGTTCTTCAGCACGTTGACCATCAGCTCGGCCACCGTGTCGAACTCGTCGGCGCCGAATCCACGGCTGGTCAGCGCCGGGGTCCCGATCCGTACGCCGGAGGTGTACCAGGCGCCGTTCGGGTCGCTCGGGACGGCGTTGCGGTTGGTCACGATCCCGCTGTCCAGCAGTGCCGACTCGGCCTGGCGCCCGGTAATGCCGAAGGTGGAGACGTCGATCAGCACCAGGTGGTTGTCGGTGCCGCCGGTCACCAGCTTGGCCCCCCGGCGCAGCAGCCCCTCGGCCAAGGTCTGGGCGTTGTCGGCGACGTCGTGGGCGTACGTCTGGAAGGCCGGCGTGCGCGCCTCGGCCAGGGCTACGGCCTTGGCCGCCATCACGTGCCCCATCGGGCCACCGAGGACCATCGGGCAACCCCGGTCCACCGAGTCGGCGTACTCCTTGGTGGCCAGCACCATGCCGCCACGGGGTCCGCGGAGGGACTTGTGGGTGGTCGTGGTCACCAGGTGGGCGTACGGGACCGGGTCCTCCTCGCCGGTGAAGACCTTGCCGGCCACCAGCCCGGCGAAGTGAGCCATGTCGACCATGAAGGTGGCGCCGACCTCGTCCGCGATCTCCCGCATCCGCGCGAAGTTGACCCGCCGGGGGTAGGCCGAGTAGCCCGCGATCAGGATCAGCGGCTTGAACTCGAGGGCCGTGCGGCGGACCGCGTCGTAGTCCAGCAGCTGGGTCTCCGGGTCCGTGCCGTAGGAGCGCTGGTGGAACATCTTGCCCGAGATGTTCGGCCGGAACCCGTGGGTCAGGTGACCGCCCGCGTCCAGGGACATGCCGAGGGCCCGCTGGTTGCCGAACTTGTGCCGCAGGGTCTCCCACTGCTCCTCGGTCAGGTCGTTGATCCCCTTGACGCCCAGCTCGGCCAGCTCCGGCAGCTCCACCCGGTTGGCCAGGATCGCCCAGAACGCCACCAGGTTGGCGTCGATGCCGGAGTGCGGCTGCGCGTACGCGTATTCGGCCCCGAACAGCTCACGCGCGTGCTCGGCGGCCAGCGCCTCCACCGTGTCAATATTCTGGCAGCCGGCGTAGAAGCGGTGCCCAACCGTGCCCTCGGCGTACTTGTCGGAGAGCCAGGTGCCCATGGTCAGCAGCACGGCCGGCGAGGCATAGTTCTCCGAGGCGATCAGCTTAAGCGAGGCCCGCTGGTCGGCGAGCTCGGCGCGGGTCGCGTCGGCAATCCGCGGCTCCACGCTCTCGATCACCGCCAGAGCGGCCCGGTAGGCTTCGGAAGCGGTGGCGGCGTAGTCGATCGCGGAGTGGTCGCTGGCTGGCGTACGCGGGAGGGTGTCGGTCACGAACGGTTCTCCTCGGGCTGTTAATGGGTTAGCAGTCAATCTATCGTGGCCCGACCGTCACCCCCACGGGTTCTCGCGCGGTTCAGCGGCGGTGGATCGGTTCCGTCGGAGGTCCCTCATCGACCCCGGCGGCGGGAGATCTCGTTCAGTGCGATTCGGCGTCCCGGTTGGTCCGGGAGGTCTGCGACACTCTGGTGCTGGGTTGTCCGAACCCGGTCAGCCTTCGATCACGGCGTCGAGCAACCCGGGGAACCGGGCGTCGAGGTCTTCTCGCCGGAGCAGTTGGTACAGGTAGCGCCCGACCCGTCGCTGCTCCACCACGCCGCTCTCGCGAAGGACCCGCCAGTGGTGGCTGGCGCTGCTCTTGGTCATTTCCGGCAGAATCGCCTGGCAGGTCATCTCCCCGCCTCGGGCGAGCGTGCGTACGACGCGCAGCCGCACCGGGTGACTCAGCGCGGTCAGCACCGCCTCGACGGTGATGGCCTCGCGCGCGGGCTGCTCCAGAACCACCGCCTCATGTATCGACCCGAACCGTATCGACGGGTGAGGGCGCTGGATCCGCTGACGGGCCAGTCGCCGCCGCAGAGTATTGTTCGAACCTCATCGAACTATGAGCCTGGAGGGCCCGTGACCATGAACGACAAGCACGTGGGACAAGATGTCGCCGCGACGTTCCACCAAGCGCTGACCAGCAAGGATTGGGCGCTGATGCGCACCGTCATGACCCCTGAGGTCACCTGGTCGCTGCCCGGCGACAATACGATCTCCGGACCGGCCGAAGGCATCGAAGCCGTTGTCGCCCGTGCCGAACTCATCGCCAGCTACGGGCTCACCTTCGCGCTGGAGCACGTCCTGCTGAGCCGCGCGAACATGGCGCTCGCACTCCACAACACCGCCAGCCGCGACGACCTCGTCCTCGACGAGCACCTGGCGACCGTCTGCACCCTTCACCAGGGCAAGATCACAGCGATCGAGACCTACCTGTCCGACATCGACATGATGAACGCCTTCTTCGTCTAGCCAGCTCCCGGGCGCGTTAGCGCATGATCCTGCGTCCTTGCTTCCCAGACCCCGATAGGCAAGCAGCAATGAGCGCGGTCCACGCACAACCCCCCCCTCGGCGGTCTCAGACGGTCTACTTGTCGTGGGCTGGATTGTCGCGGCTGCAGACCGTGCGACGTCCCGATCGGGAGAAAGGTGCCCCGGCGATCGACCGCCTAGCGGGATGTGCCGGAGGGGCGGAAATGCTCAGCTCACGCTCGTCGGGGTGACTGATGGCTGGCTGATGAGTGCCGAACTCAGGCGAGCGACGGCGAGCAGCTCTTCGCGATCAGCCCCGAGGTCCGATCGGACAGACAAGCCTTGCCACACTGTCTGCACCAGTCCCGTAAGTGCAGCCGGATCCGTCGTCGCGGCCAGGTCGCCGTCGAGCACCCCGCGCTCGATACGCGCCCGGAGGCGGCTTTCGTCAGCACGTTGCAGCTCGGCGACGTAGGAGCGGACGTCGAGGGTGGCGGGAGCATCAGCCATCACAGCGCTACTGGTCAGGCACCCAGGATGGCCTTCATCGGACCGGTTGAACTCCTGCACGGAATCGATCAAGACCCGCTCGATGACCCGATGAAGCGCCGGCTCGCTCACTGCCCGTTCGTAGATTGCGCTGTACCGCAGTGCGTAGGTGCGGACTGCCTCGTCGAACAACTCTGCCTTCGTGCCGAACGCGGCGTACAGGCTGGAGCTCGAGATCCCGAGAGATGCGGTCAGCATCCGGGTGGAGGTCCCGGAGAAGCCGTGCCGCCAGAACAGGCACGCAGCCTCCCTCAGTGCGAGCTCGCGGTCGAACGATCGCGGCCGCCCCGCACTTCGTGTTGTCATGTTGCCAATTCTAGATCAGTCGCTTCATAATAGGATTATGGAGCAACTGATGCAGAAACGAGTTGAAGTCGACGGTAGCTGGGTGGCTGTTGACGTCTACGGCGATCCCGACGGCCCAGCGATCGTCATGGTCCCCGGCGTGATGTCCGACGCATCGGCCTGGAGGCAGGTGGCTATGCGCCTCGACGCCTGGGAGACGGTCGCGGTGGTCAACCGCCGAGGCCGACAGCCTTCGGGGCCACTGACACCGGCGTACTCCTTACCCGCGGAAGTCGACGACGCCGCTGCGGTTCTGCGCGAGTTCTCCGATGTTCGTACGCTCTTCGGTTGGAGTTACGGCGGACTAATTGCCCTGCACCTGGCGAACGCTCGGTCGGTCCCGCACCTCATGGCGTACGAGCCGGTCATGCGTCCGTTCGGCGCGCAAGCACTGCCGCAACTGCGGCAGGCGCATGATGATGCCGACTTTGATGCGGCCGTCGAGATCGCGCTTCGCCAGGTCGCCGGCATGGGCGACGAGCCGGTCCAGGCGCTGCGAGCAGATGACACGGTCTGGCGGGAACTGCGCCGCCTCAGCACGCCGATCTACGCCGAGACGGTCGCGATCAACGAGGCATCCCAGCCTGCGGAACTCGCGACGGAAACTGATCGGATTGACCTGATCGTTGGCGAGCTCAATCGGGGACGGGCACCATATGGGACCTCGTTCGATGACGTCGCACGCCACGTACCCAGCGCGACAGTGCACCGACTCAGCGGGCAAGGTCACCTGGCCCACCTTGAAGCGCCTGCCCAGCTCGCAGCACTTGTGAACAACCTCGCGAGTTCCACGGGCTGACGACTGCGTCCGGTCGTCAACCGGCCCATTCAGCGGGCAAGGACCACTCGGGCTATTGCTCTCAACGACACGCGGAGGTGGGGAGCGACAGAGCAGCTCTGCCTACAAGCCAAGAGAACGGACAGGCGCGTGATTCCTCGTCTAGACCCACATCGTGCTCACGATCACGGACCCGCTCGCCGAGAGGGCCGAACCTCAAGGAGCTCAGGGTCACCTCCAGTGGCGACAGTTCCTTCCCGCCGACAGGTGATCGCCTGAACGCCTTACCAAGGAGGGGTCCAGGCTCAGAGCCCCCGGCCGCCAGAGGTCGCTCATCGACCCCGGCGCCGGGAGATCTCGTACAGGGCGATCCCGGCGGCCACCCCGGCGTTCAGCGACTCCAGACCGGGGGCCGGGATCGACACCAGGGTGTCGCAGGCCTCCCGGACCAGCCGGGACAGCCCGTCACCCTCGCTGCCCACGACCAGCATGATCGGGCGGTCCACCTCCGGCAGATCGGCGATGGCGGTGTCGGCCTCGCCGTCCAGCCCGACCAGGGTGAACCCGGCGTCGGCGAAGGCCCGCAGTGACCGGTTCAGGTTCGTGGCCCGGGCAATCGGGATCCGGGCGGCCGCTCCGGCGGAGGTCTTCCAGGCCGCCGCGGTCATCCCGGTCGAACGTCGCTCCGGGATCAGCACCCCGTGGGCGCCGAAGGCGGCTGCGGACCGGACGATCGCGCCCAGGTTGCGCGGGTCGGTGATCGAGTCCAGGGCCACCACCAGGGGTTGGGTGTCGGAGTCGATGGCGGCAGCCAGCAGGTCGTCGGGGTGCGCATAGCTGAACTCGGGCAGCTGCAACGCCACCCCCTGGTGCAGCACGCCGCCGGTCATCCGGTCCAGCTCGGCCTTGGTGACCTGCAGCAGCGGGGTGCCGCGGTCGGCGGCCAGCTTCAGGATGTCGCGTAGCCGGTCGTCGCGCTCCGAGCCCTCGGCGACGTACGCGGACTTGACCGGGATCTCGGCCTGCATCGCCTCCAGCACCGGGTTGCGGCCGGCGACCCACTCCGGACCGGTGCCGGGGCGACCGGTGCGCGGGGCGGACGAGCGCCCTGGCGTACGGCTGGCGGTGCCGCTCTTGGCCTTGTGCGCGGAGTGGTAAGGCCGGTCCTCGGCCTTAGGGGTTGGCCCGCGGCCCTGGAGGCCACGGCGTACCCGACCTCCCGAGCCGGCGGTGTTGCTCTTGCCCTTGCGGGCGATGGCGCCCTTGCGTTGGCTGTTACCGGGCATCAGATCCCGCTTCCTCTGGTGGTGGCGTGGTGGTGTCGCGCAGAGACCAGCGCGGACCCCGTGGGGTGTCGGAGATCTCCACACCGAGATCGGTGAGCGAGGTGCGGATGGTGTCAGCCGTCTTGAAGTCGCGACGCCCCCGGGCCGCCTCGCGCTGCCGGAGCAGCTCGGCAACCAGGCCGTCGACGACCCCGGTCAGCTGGGACTCCTCGCTGCCGGTCTGCCAGACCGGGTCGCTCGCGTCCAGACCGAGCACGTCGAGGATGCCGAGCACGTCGGCCAGGCAGGCTCGGGCCCGGTCCTGATCGTCGGCGTCCAGGGCCACGTTGCCGTCGCGGACGGCTCGGTAGAGCACGGCGACCGCCGCCGGGGTGCCCAGGTCGTCGTTCATCGCGGCCACGAAGTCGTCCGGCAGGGTCGGGCCGACTGCGCTGACGGTGTCGCGGGCCCGGTCCACGAAGCTGTCGATCCGGGCCAGCGCCGCGGTCGCCTCGGTGAGTGAGTCGTCGGAGAACTCGATGGCCGAACGGTAGTGGGGCGTGAGCAGATAGAAGCGGACGGCCCGGGCGGGGTAGCGCGCGGTCACCTCCGACACCAGCGCTCCGTTCCCGAGGGACTTGCTCATCTTCTCCCCGGCGGCGGTCACCCAGGCGTTGTGCATCCAGACCCGGGCGAACTTCTGCCCGGCGGCGGTGGACTGGGCCAGCTCGTTCTCGTGGTGGGGGAAGCGAAGGTCGATCCCGCCGCCGTGGATGTCGAACTCGTCCCCCAGGTACTTACCGGCCATCGCCGAGCACTCCAGGTGCCAGCCGGGTCGACCCCAGCCCCAGGGGGTGTACCAGGAGGCGGTCTTCGGCTCGTCCGGCTTGTGGCCCTTCCACAGGGCGAAGTCGCGCGGGTCCCGTTTGCCGCGGGGATCGGCGTCGCCCGCCGCCTCCATGTCGTCGATCTTCATCCCCGACAGCGACCCGTACGCCGGCCAGGAGCGGACGTCGAAATAGACGTCGCCGGAGTCGTCGTCGGCCGGGTAGGCGTGCCCGTGCTCGATCAAGATCTTGATCATCTCGATCATCTCCGGCACATGACCGGTGGCCCGCGGCTCGTACGTCGGTGGCTCGCAGCCCAGCGCCGCGTACGCCTCGTGCAGCTCGCGCTCGTAGCGGTAGGCGTGGGCCCACCAGGGCACCCCCGCCAGTCGTGACTTGATCAAGATCTTGTCGTCGATGTCGGTGACGTTGGCGATCACCGTGACCTGCAGGCCCAGCCGGGTCAGCCAGCGGCGCAGCACGTCGAAGACCACCTCCTTGCGGATGTGACCCAGGTGCGGGGCGGACTGCACGGTCAGCCCGCAGTGGTAGATGGAGACCCGGCCCGGCACGACGGGGACCAACGGGCGCACCTGGCGGCTCGCGGTGTCGTAGAGCCTGAGGCCTTCTGGCTGCATCACCGCGGTAGTTTATCCACCGATCGGCCGCTTACCAGGATCGGACGCTTACCCAGGATCGGACGCCTACCCAGGATCGGAGGGGGTGCTGAGCGCCATCAGCCGGTGCATCGCGTCGACCCCGTCGCGCAGCGCCTTGAGATCGCGTCGAGACATCCGCGCCAGGTAGGGCTCGATGCTGGTGCCCAGCGAGTCGCGGATGACGGCGAGCTGCTCCTCACCTGCCGGGCTGAGCCCGATCATCCAGGCGCGGGCGTCGCGGGGGTCCGGCTGCCGGTTCACCAGCTCGAGGGCCTCGAGCCGTTTGACGTGGTTGGTGATGGTCGGTTGCGAGCAGCGCTCCGCGATGGCCAGGTCGCTGATCCGGGTCGGACCGGTGTCGCTGAGCCGGGCCATGATCCGGGCTGCAGCCAGGCTGAGGCTGAACGCGTCGGACTTCGGCACCCAGCGTACGACCCGGGCTGACGTCGTGACCAGGTCCTGACCGAGCCGGTGCAGATCGTCATCCATCCACGAAGGATAGGCCGTGAGACCCGCGCTCATCCCCGGAAAGGGGGGTCTCGGCGTTGGACGACGGCCCCCTCCCGGTCAGCACAGGTCCTCCTGGGTGGGGCTCAGCTGGCGTCGAGTCTGGGCTGCGCCACCTCCCGCACGATGAGCAGAACCACGGCCGCAACGGGTACGGCGAGCAGGGCTCCGGTGATCCCGAGGATCGCGCCACCCACCAGCGCGGCGATGACGACGAGTGCCCCGGGGACGTAGACCGTCTTCTCGAACAACCGCGGCTTCAAGATGTAGTTCTCCAGCTGCTGGAACACTGCGTAGAAGATCAGGCAGGCGATACCCAGGGTCGGCGACTGGACGAAGCCGATGACCACCACCACGACGGCACCCAACGTGGCGCCGACGAGCGGGATGATGTCGAAGACCGCAATGAGCACCGCGAGCGCGAGGGCGAATTCGCCCAGCCCCACGATCAGCAGAAAGATGTACGACGCCACACCCGCGATCAGGGCGGCGAGGAAGGTGCCCGAGATGTAGGAGCTGATTCGCAGGAAGATCTGATCGGTGAGGTAGCCGGCCCGGTCGCGCCGCGAGGCGGGCGAGAGCCGGACGATCGCGGTCCGGATCGCGGGCAGCGCCACCAGGAAGTAGAGCGCCAGGATCAACAGCGTGAAGCCCGAGACCAGGCCACCGAGGACCGCACCAGCGGCACCGAGGAGGTCCCCGGACACGCTCTGGAGCAAAGCGTCGGAGCTGAGGTACGCCTGCGCCTTGCTGATCAGCTGGTAGCGCTCGTTGAGGGCGTTGACCTGCGGGTTGCGCAGGGTGTCCTGCAGGATGGCGGGACCCGACCCCAACAGGAGGCTGATCTGGTTGACCAGGACGGGGACGACCGCGAAGCTCGCCAGGGCGAGGACCGCCAGCACGCCCACCAGGACCAGGAACACCGCAAGTCCGCGCCCCATCCCTCGGCGTACGAGGCCACGCACCATGGGGTTGAGACCCAGCGCGACGAACATGGCCACCACGATCAGGACCAGCACCGACTGCGCCCGGATCAGCGCCTGCGCCAGCCCGTACGCCAGGAGCACGCCGATGGTGCCGATGAAGCCGATCCGGAACGGCGACATCGCGGTGAGGGTCACACGCTGCGCCGGTTCCGGCACCGGGCTGGCACCTTCGCCGCCCCCCCCGGGCTCGGCTGCGGTTTCTGGCGCCGACACGGGGACAGCCGGTCTCGATCCCAGAACGTGCGATCCCTCTTGGGCCGTCATCTGATCTCCTGCTCGCTCCTGCTCGTCCAACCGACAGGTCACCGGGCGCCGGCCCCGGCGGACCATTCACAGCCATCCTGGATGGTGCCGCTCCCTTACTATCCCGGAGGGCCCAGACCGTGGGCCCGGGCAGGGTGCGCCTGGTGGCCGTCATGCACGCCCAGGCCCCCCGTGTCGGGATCGCAGGCCCCCGCGTGTCGGGATCGCAGGCCCCCCGTGTCGGGATCGCAGGTATACCTGGGATCCCCTCGCTCTACCCGGGATACATCGCCCGCAAAGCGCGTAATTGCTGGGTAGAGATGCGCTGTTCTGGGTTTCCCGAGAGGCTCAGGGCGCGTCAGCCTTGGCGGCCTTGGCTCGCAGCGCCGCGATGTCGAGGTAGGCCGTGCCCGGTTCCTCCTCCGCATCGGGTGCCTCGTCGCCGTCCTCCCAGGGGTCGTACGGCTCGTCGGCGTCCTCGTCCAGGTAGCCCTGCGACGGGTCGTACGGGTTGGCCAGCGGTCCCATCGACTCCATCGCCGACAGGGCGATCTCCTCGTCCGGCAGCCGGGTAAGCACCGTGTTCACGTAGGCCTGCGCGGCCTCGTCGATCGGGATCTCCCGGCTGGCGGCCTCACTCAGGAACCACCGGTGCTCGAGGACCTGGTGGTAGAGCTCGGCCGGCTCGAGCTTGGCCCGCAGCCCCCGGGGCACCAGGCTGATCACCGGTTCGAACCGCAGGGTCAGCCACTGGTGGGCCACGATCGACTCGTCCGCACCCTGCTGGTCGGTCCTCGCCCGGTAGTAGTCCAGGTCGTTCAGCAGCCGCCGGGCCTGGTTCTCCTCCGTGTCCAGCCCGGTCAGCCGGAGCAGCCGGCGGGAGTGGTGCCCGGCGTCGACGACCTTGGGCTGGATCCGGATGGTGGAGCCGGCGAAGTCGGTGGTGATGTCCAGCTCGGCCACGTCGAAGCCGAGAGCGTTGAGACGGCGTACGCGGCTCTCGATCCGGTGCATCTCACTGCCGTCGAACTCCTCCACCTCGGTCAGCTCGGCCCACAGCTCGCGGTAACGGGTCTCGATGGTCTCCACCAGCACCAGCGGATCGAGCGCCTCGTCCAGCAGCCCGCCCGCCTCCAGGTCCAGGAACTCCCCGAAGAGGTTGGTCCGGGCGATGGTCAGGTCGTGCTCGCGCTGTCCGTCGGTCAGCTGGTCGTGCAGCTCCCCGGTCTCCGCATCGACCAGGTAGGCGGCGAAGGAGCCGGCGTCGCGGCGGAACAACGTGTTGGACAACGACACATCGCCCCACAGGAAGCCGATCAGGTGCAGCCGGGCCAGCAGCACCACCATCGCGTCGACCAGCCGGTTCACGGTGTCGCGCCGCACGCCCCGGCTGAACAGCGAGCGGTAGGGGAGCGAGAACTGCAGGTGCTTGGTGACCAGGATCGGGTCCAGCGGGTCGCCGTCGACGTCGACCCGGTCGGTCACCACACCCACCGGATCGACTGACGGGGTGTCCAGCCGGTCCAGGTCGCGCAGCAACCGGTACTCGTGCACCGCCAGGTGTTCGAGCACCTCCTTGACCGCGTAGATCTCGGTGCCCACCCGAACAAAGCGGACCACGTGTCGGGAGATGCCCCGCGGCAGAGCCACCAGCTTGTCCTCGGGCCACTGCGCCAGCGGGGTCTCCCACGGCAGGGTGATCAACCGGGCGTCTGGCTTCGCCGACAGGAACCTGGGCATGATCCCATCCTGTCAGCCCGGTCCTGCTGACACCCGGACCAGCCGGTACATCTCCCGGAAGAACCACGTCCGGCCACAGGTCATGGTGCCGCCGTCGGGCGCGAACCCTTGCCGGCGGTAGAAGCGGTCGGCCCGCGGGTTGCCGTACAGGATCCACAGGTAGGTGTCGAGGTCCCCGATGGCCAGCTCCAGCAGCTGGCGCCCCAGCCCGGTCCCGTACGTCCGTTGGCGGGTGTAGAGGTGGTGCAGCTGGAACGGGACCGACGTGGGTGGCGCACCGAGCGCCGCCTCCCACGCCTGGGCGCCAGGCCCGGACCGTACGACGCCCACCACCTCCCCTGCGGTGTCCCGGGCGAGCCAGGCGGCCGTACGCGGCTCGGGCTCGCGGGCGTTCTCCCGCCAGGCCGCCTGCGTCCGTTCGACCTGTTCCGCCAGGTCCGAGCGGTGCAGCGCGGCGAACTCTGCCGGCATGATGTCGACGTAGGTCTCGGCCAGGCACTCGACGTGGCAGCGGACGTACTCCTCGGCGTCGGCGAGGTTGACGGGGCTCACGTCGTACTCCTCGGGCATGCTGGCGCGGGCTCCTTTCTCACGGTCGGGCACAGGAACAGGCACACAGGCACAGGGCAACGGACGACCACGCTAGCGCGTTACCTACCATCGAGGGAGTGAGTACGAGTGGGGACGGCTGGACGACCTGTGGGCGGGGCCACCGTCACTGGGGTCGCTTCGGCGCCGCCGGTCTGCTGCTGCGTTCGGGCCCGGCCATGGACGGGGCGGTCGGCCTGCAGCTGCGCGTCGGTTGGAGTCACCACGGCGGCACCTGGGGTGTGCTGGGCGGGGCCCGCAACTCCGACGAGTCCGCGGTGCAGGCAGGTCTGCGCGAGGCGGGGGAGGAGGCCTCGGTCACCCCGGACCAGGTGCGGGTCGAGGCCAGCTTCCTCGACGACCACGGCGGCTGGGGTTACACCACGGTCGTCGCTTCGGCGCCGCGGCCGTTCGACCTCTGGCCGCGGGGGACGGAGAGTGACGCGGTCCGGTGGGTGGCGCTGGACGAGGTCGACACCTTGCCGCTGCATCCCGGGTTCGCCGGCAGCTGGCCCCGGCTGCGAGACGTCCCGCTCGCTCCGGTGCTGGTCGTCGATGCGGCCAACGTGATCGGGAGCCGCCCCGACGGCTGGTGGCGCGACCGTGCCGGAGCCGTCCGCCGGCTGCGGGACCAGCTCGCGGTGACAGCGTCCAATGGCCTGCCGGGCGCCGATCTGGTCGGCGGCTCGGCCGGCGGGCTACGGATCTTCCCCGAGCGGGTGCTGGTCGTCGAAGGGGTCGCTCGCGACGTGGAGTCCGTGCCCGAGGTGACGGTCGTCCGGGCCGACGGGTCCGGAGACGACGCGATCGTGGCGGCGACGTCCGTCCTGGTGGGCGGGCCGCGGCCGGTGGTCGTGGTCACCGCCGACCGGGAGCTCCGGGACCGGGCCAGCACCCTCGGTGCTCAGGTGCTTGGTCCGAGGGCCCTGCTCGAGCTGCTGTAGGAAACAGAACAGGCCCCCGACCGGAGCCGGGGGCCTGTTCGGCAGTCAGTCGCGTCCTGCGACCATGTCGGCCTCAGGAGAGACGGTCACCGGTCTTGGTGGAGAACACGTGGAAGTGCTCGGGGTCGGCGGTGAGCCGGACCGAGGAACCACGGTTGGGTGGCTGACGCGAGGAGATCCGGGCCACGATCTGCTGGGCGGTGAGGCGGGAGTCCTCGTCCAGCCCGCTGAGCGTGCCGTAGATGTACGCGTCGGCGCCCAGCTCCTCGACCACGGCCACGTCGAGGCCGATGCCCTGGTTCGTGTCCGAGAGGGCGAAGTTCTCCGGCCGGATACCCAGGGTGAGCTTGCTCTCCCCGGCCGCCTTGGCCAGCCACTCGCGCGGCACCGGGACGATGTAGTCACCGACCGCGATGCCACCATCGACGACGGTGCCCTCGATCAGGTTCATGGCGGGCGAGCCGATGAATCCGGCCACGAAAAGGTTCTTGGGGGTGTCGTAGAGGCGGAGCGGACTGTCGCACTGCTGCAACAGACCGTCCTTCATTACCGCGACGCGGTCGCCCATCGTCATGGCCTCGATCTGGTCGTGGGTGACGTAGACGGTGGTGACCCCGAGACGGGTCTGCAAGGCGGCGATCTGCGTACGGGTGGAGACCCGGAGCTTGGCGTCGAGGTTGGACAGTGGTTCGTCCATCAGGAAGACCTGGGGCGAGCGGACGATGGCCCGGCCCATGGCGACCCGCTGGCGCTGGCCACCGGAGAGGGCTTTGGGCTTGCGGTTGAGGAAGTCCTCCAGGCCGAGCAGCTTGGCCGCGTCCTGAACCCGGGTCTGGCGCTCGGTCTTGGAGACACCGGCCATCTTCAGCGCGAAGCCCATGTTGTCGCCCACGGTCATGTGGGGATACAGGGCGTAGTTCTGGAAGACCATCGCGATGTCGCGGTCCTTGGGCGGCAGGTCGGTGACGTCGCGGTCACCGATGATGATGCTGCCCGCGTTGACCTCCTCCAGACCCGCGAGCATCCGCAGCGAGGTGGACTTGCCGCAACCTGACGGTCCGACCAGGACCATGAACTCGCCGTCGCCGATGTCGAGATTCAGCTTGTCGACGGACGGGTGGTCGGCACCCGGGTAGACCCGGGTTGCCTCCTTGAAACTGACTGTGGCCATGCCACACTTCCTTTCCACGGGCAGGTACGTGCCCGACGATCCGTAGTGGAAACCATGCGCTGGTCAGCGCGACCTTGCGCAGATCGAACTTTAGCGCAGGACGGGTGGCGTCCACCACGTACCGGCCGCCGTCCACGCCCCCTGCGGGTCCGGCGGAGCACCAACTGCTGGATAGTTGCCGCCCAAGGATGGAGAACTTGCAACTATCCAGCAGTTGGTTCCCGCTAGCACTCCACGATGTTGACGGCCAGTCCGCCGCGGGAGGTTTCCTTGTACTTGACCTTCATGTCGGCCCCGGTCTCCATCATGGTCTTGATCACCTGGTCCAGGCTCACGGTGTGCCGACCGTCGCCGTGCAGCGCCAGCCGGGCTGCGGTGATCGCCTTGACCGAGCCGACGGCGTTGCGCTCGATGCAGGGGATCTGCACCAGCCCGCCCACCGGGTCGCAGGTGAGTCCGAGATGGTGCTCCATTCCGATCTCGGCGGCGTTCTCCACCTGCTGCGGGGTGCCGCCGATGATCTCGGCGAGCGCCCCAGCCGCCATCGAGCAGGCCGTGCCGACCTCACCCTGGCAGCCCACCTCGGCACCGGAGATGGAGGCGGTCTGCTGGTAGATCGCCCCCAGCGCACCGGCGACGAGCAGGAAGCGGACGATGGCGTCGTCGTCGGTGCCGGGGACGAACCGGACGGCGTAGTGCAGCACGGCGGGGATGATGCCGGCGGCGCCGTTGGTCGGGGCGGTGACGATCCGGCCTCCGGAGGCGTTCTCCTCGTTCACCGCAAGAGCCCACAAGGTGACCCAGTCCATGGCGGCGAGTGGGTCGATCTCGTTGCGGAAGCGTCCGGGGTCGACCAGCAACCGGGCGTTCAGGTCGGCGGCCCGGCGTCGGACCTTGAGCCCGCCGGGGAGCACGCCCGGGGTAGCGCAGCCGTTGACGACACAGGCCGCCATCACCTCCCAGATCTCCAGCAGACCCGCCCGTACGTCGGTCTCGGGTTGCCGGGCGCACTCGTTGGCCAGCATCACCGAGCTGATCGAGAGGTCGTGGTCGATCGCTTGCTGCAGCAGCTCCTTGCCAGTACGGAAGGGGTAGGGAACCGGGGTCGGGTCCGGCAGCAGGGTGGGGGTGCCGCTGCCGTCGTCGTCCAGCACGAAGCCGCCGCCGATGGAGTAGTAGGTGCGTACGGCGATGGGCTCGGTGCCGGCGTACGCGGTGAAGGTCATGCCGTTCGGGTGGAAAGGCAGCGACCGGCGCCGATGCATCACCAGGTCGTCGTCGGGGTCGAAGTCGAGCTCGTGGCTGCCGTTCAGCCGGAGCCGCCGGGTAAGGCGTACCTCCGCGGCCCGCTCCGGCCCGGTCGCGGTGTCCACCGTCTCGGGATCCTCTCCCTCCAGGCCCCAGATGACGGCGTTGTAGCTGCCATGGCCGTGTCCGGTGGCGCCGAGGGAGCCGAAGAGCTCGGCGCGGACGCGCGTCGTCCGCCGGAGCAGGCCGCCGTCGGCCAGGGTCGTGGCAAACCGCCCGGCGGCCCGCATCGGGCCGACGGTGTGCGAGCTCGAGGGCCCGATGCCGACACTGAAGAGGTCGAAGACACTGACCGTCACGGGGTCAGTCTGCACCCTGTGCCGGAGGTCGCACTCTGCCGGTACGGGTGGAGCCGCGCTGACGTGGCCCGCGAGCACCTTGCGCTGGCAGCGCCGCGTGTCGCCGGTCCGCCTGGGCTCGAAGGCCAGCTGCGAGAGTGGTGTCGATCGCCTGGGGCCGCTCATCTGCGGACCTCGACACCGCCTCTTCAGCGCCCGGTTCGAGCACATCGACGTGAGTGGGAAACTGTCGGCGTGAAGACTGTGGAACAGCTACGAAGCGGGGAGGCCGGAGGATGACCGCGTCGATCGATCGAGGGGTCGCGAGCTGGACCCCGGCGTCCGCGACCTCGCTGCTGGCGGAGCAGCTGACCGGGGTGCGGCGACTGGGGGTCGCCTTCTCGGGCGGCGTCGACTCCGCCGTGCTGCTGGCCTTGTCGCTCCGCGTCCTCGGCCCGGACCAGGTCGTGGCCCTGCTCGGGGTCTCTCCGAGCCTCGCCGCCAGCGAGCGCGAACAGGCCCATGACGTAGCGGCCCAGATCGGCGCCGCTCTCGTCGAGGTGGTGACCGACGAGCAGGCCCGACCGGCCTATCAGGCCAACGGACCGGACCGTTGCTTCCACTGCAAGGACGAGCTCTTCACCCGCATCGACACTGAGATCGTGAGCCGCTACCGTCTGGACGCGGTCGCGTACGGGGAGAACGCCGACGACCGGCTGCGACCGGACCGGCCCGGGTCGAAGGCTGCGGAGCTGCACACCGTCCTCAGCCCGCTCGCGGCGGCGGGAATGACGAAAGCCGACGTACGCGCGATCGCCACTGCCCTGGAGCTGTCGGTCGCCGACAAGCCGGCAGCCCCGTGCCTGGCCTCCCGGATCCCGCACCACCAGGTGGTGACCCCAGCGAAGCTCGGTCAGATCGACCGAGCCGAGAGCGTTCTGCGGGCTCTGGGCTTCGTCGACTTCCGGGTCCGTCATCACGACGAGGTGGCCCGGGTCGAGTTGGCCCCGGACGACCTGGCCCGGGCGGTCAGTGACCCGATCCGGGAACAGCTGCTGCACGGGGTCCGGGCGTCCGGGTTCCGCTTCGTCGCCCTCGACCTCGCCGGGATCCAGTCCGGAGCGTTCACGTTGCCACTGGTGACACGGCACCATGGCTGACCCGATCGATCCGCTGGAGTCGATCACCTCTCTCCAGCCGGTCGCCCCTCTCGAGTCCTTTGCCCAGCTGGACCTGGACCGCGGCAGGAGGCGCGGCTATCCCGAGGCCGTCTATTGCGCCGGCAAGACCCCGGAGCAGGTCGGGGCCATCGCCGTGGCGCTGCGCGACACCGACCAGATCGCCCTCTTCACCCGGGCCGACGAGCGCCATGCCGCCGCGGTGCTCGAGGCGATGCCGGACGCGCTGCACGACCGAGTCGCCGGGTTGCTGGCCTGGCCGGCCGAGCCGCCGGTCCCCAGTGGCGGGTCCGTGCTGGTGCTGGCCGCTGGGACGTCAGACCTGCCCGTCGCGCAGGAGGCCTGGCTGACCACCCGATACCTGGGCCGGCGGGCCGAGCTGGTCGTCGACGTCGGGGTCGCCGGCCTGCACCGGGTCCTCGCGCAGCTCGATCGGCTCCGCAGCGCCAAGGCCATCGTGGTGGTCGCCGGCATGGACGGCGCCCTGCCGAGCGTGGTCGCGGGCCTGGTCAGCGCCCCGGTCGTCGCCGTTCCCACCTCCGTGGGTTACGGCGCGAGTTTCGGTGGGCTGGCGGCGTTGTTGGCCATGCTGACCAGTTGTGCGCCCGGCGTGGCCGTGGTCAACATCGACAACGGCTACGGCGCTGGGCACCTCGCGGCCCAGATCGCCGCGTGAGCACCTCCCGGCACGTGTGGGTGGACGCCACTGCGGGCGTGGCGGGCGACATGCTGGTAGGGGCGCTGATCGACGCCGGCGCCGACCCGGGCGGGATCCAACGAGCCGTGGACGCCGTCATCCCCGCCTCGGTGGTGCTGCGCTACGCGGTGGTCAGCCGCGCCGGGATGCGAGCCGGCAAGGCAGATTTCGAGCCGGTCGCTGCCCAGGCACCGGAGCGGCACTGGAGCACGATCCGGGCCGCGATCACCGACGCGGAGCTGCCCGAGCGGGTCCGCGACCGCGCTCTGCGGGTCTTCGCCCTGCTGGCCGAGGCCGAGGCGTACGTGCACGACGTCGACATCGAGGAGGTGCACTTCCACGAGGTCGGGGCCCTGGACTCGATCGCCGACATCGTCGGGGTCTGCGCGGCCTTGGAGCTGCTGGACGTGGACTCGATCAGCGCGAGCCCGGTGGCCCTGGGGTCCGGCCGGATGCGTACGCAGCACGGGGATCTCGGGGTGCCCGGGCCTGCCGTGGTCCGGCTGGCGCGGGGGTGGCGCATCCAGGGTGGCGGGGACGGCGAGCTGACCACCCCGACCGGAATGGCGTTGCTGGCCGCCCTCAGCGACCGGTGCGGGGACCTGCCGCCGCTCACCCTGCTGCACACCGGATCGGGGGCCGGCACCCGCGAGACCGCAGGTCGGCCCAACGTCACCCGGGTGCTGATCGGGGAGCATGCGGGTGAGTCCATCTCAGGCGGTGAGCAGACGGAGACCCTCACGGTTCTGGAGGCCAACGTCGACGACTTCGACCCCCGGCTGTGGCCCGGGGTGCTGCAGGACCTGCTCGCCGCGGACGCGGCGGACGCCTGGCTGGTGCCGATCCTGATGAAGAAGGGCCGCCCCGCCCACACCTTGGCCGTGCTCGCCCGGCCCGACCAGGCGGCGGGCTTACGGGAGCTGATGATGACCCTGACCAGCACCATCGGGGTCCGCGAAACGCAGTTGAGCCGGACCGCGCTCGGCCGGGGGTGGGTCGACGTGCGAATCGGCGAAGACCTGGTGCCGGTCAAGGTCGCCCACCGCGACGGGCACATCTGGCAGGTCACCCCCGAGTTCGACGAGGCCGAGCAGCTCGGGCAGCGTCGCGGCGAACCGGTCCAGGTGGTGCTACACGGGGTCGCCGACGCCGCTCGCTCGGCCGACCTGGTGGCGGGTCGCGCAGTGCCGCCCGGTTTGCGAACCACCCGCATGCGTCAGCCCTGAGCTCGTACTCCTACGCCCGCCGGAGAATGGCCTTGCCTTCAACGCCATTGCCTTCGACTTGCATTTCAATATCACCAGACTGAGCTCAGCTGAGGCGGCGGCTGGCTCTCGCGTCCTGGCGGGAGAGAGGGCGTCCGCTCGCTAGGGTGTGCCGGGGAGGTGGGAGAGTGAGTGATCCACTCGCGCTGGTTCTGATGCTGGCTGCGGTGGCCGTGTTGTTGGTGAGCGTGGTGGTCTGGATCCGGCCTCTCGTCCGCCCCAGCTCGGCCCCTGCCGTGCCCGGCATCGCAACGGCGCCCGACCGGTCCACCATCAGCCGCCCGTTGGCCGAGGGGTTCGGCTATTTGTTCTCGCCCCTGGGTCTGGCCCGCAGGCAGACGAACGTCGGCAGCCGGTTGGAACGAGCCCTTCGACGGATCGACAGCGTCGACCCGTACGCCGCTCACCGTCGGATCGGCCTTGCCCTGCTGCAGACCGATGAGCCACGACAGCCCAGGCCACGAGAGACCAGTGATGACTGAACCCGCCAACCGTTCGGATCGTTACACCGATCCGTTGCAGGTGTACGCGCAGGCCGACGAACAGACCCGCGCTCTGATCCAGCAGGAGCTGGACCGGATCGACGCCCTGGAGAAGCGCGACCTGGAGCTCAACTCGCGCGGCCTGACGTACGGGGTGGTGGTCACCCTGGTCTTCCTGGCTGCCTGCGTCTTCCTGGTGGCCAGCGGGCACGGCGTGGAGGGGACCATCCTCGGGGTCGTGTTCATCGCTGCCCTGGTGTCGATCCTGGCGGTCGGCCGCCGCCGCTGATCCGGGTGGGAAATGTTCACCCCCTGTTCGTCGGCTGGTCAGCGTGGCCTCCTCGCCTCGTCGGCACGGCCGCTTTGACTGGGTCCAAGCCCCTTTCGGGACTGATCCCGCCCCTGCCTCCTGTCTGGAGCACCGATGAGCGAACGCTCAGCGACCAGCGTGCTGGGTGTCCGGGTGCGCCCGGCCGGGTCGTCGGTGACAGCGCGGGTGATCGCGCACCGCGGCGCGAGCGGCTACCGACCCGAGCACACCCTTGCGGCGTACGCGCTCGCCATCCGCCAGGGCGCCGACACCATCGAGCCCGATGTCGTGATGACCCGCGACGGGGTCCCGGTCGTCCGGCACGAGAACGAGATCAGCGGGACCACCGACGTCGCGGCCCACCCGGAGTTCGCCGACCGCCGCACGACGAAGATCGTCGACGCCCAGACCATCTCCGGCTGGTTCACCGAGGACTTCAGCCTGGCCGAGCTCCGTACGCTCCGGGCGGTCGAGCGGCTGCCGCAGCTGCGGCCGGGCAACTGCGCCTTCGACGGGCTCTATCCGATCCCGACCCTGGCCGAGGTACTCGACCTGGCTCGGAGCTCCCGGACCGTCAGCGGGCTGCGGGTCGGCGTGGCCCCCGAGACCAAGCACCCGAGCTATTTCGCCTCCATCGGGCTGCCGGTGGAGCCGGCCCTGATCGAGGCCCTGGACGCCGCCGGGTTCAACCACCGCGACGCCCCGGTGATCATCCAGAGCTTCGAGACCGGCAACCTCATCGAGCTCCGCCGCAGGACCGACGTCACCCTGATTCAGCTGCTCGACAGCTGCGGTGCCCCGTGGGACCTGGCGTCCAGCGGTGACCCACGGACGTACGCCGACCTGGCCACCCCGTCCGGCCTGAGCAGGATCGCGGGCTACGCCGATGCCGTGGGCTTCGCCAAGGACGTGATGATCCCCCGTACGGCGCAGGGAACCCTCGGCCCGCCCAGTCGCGCGGTGGCCGATGCCCACCGCGTCGGGCTCAGGGTGATCGGTTGGACCTTCCGCCGGGAGAACACCTTCCTGCCCATCGAGTACCGCCTCGGCGCGGACTCCGACGCTCCGGGTGATCTGGCCGCGGAGATCTCCGCCTTCCTGGCTCTGGGTATGGACGGCTTCTTCGTCGACCATCCCGATGTCGGCGCGCAGGTGGTCGGGTAACACCGTTGAACCGGGCAGCCGGGTCGGCACCCGTTGCGATACTGGCGACGTGAGCGAGTGCACCTGGACCCAGCGGGCCGCGCAGCTGGACGCCGACGATCCGCTGGCGGGCTATCGCGACCGTTTCCTGGTGGGACCTGATGACGATGTGCTGTCCTACCTCGACGGCAACTCCCTCGGCCGGCCGCTGGGAGCCAGTGCCGAACGGATCTCCCGGTTCGTGCACGCTCAGTGGGCCGGCCGGCTGATCCGCGGCTGGGACGACGAGTGGTTCGACCTGCCGCTGAGGTTGGGCGACCGGATCGCCGCCACCTGCCTCGGGGCGGCGCCCGGCCAGACGACGATCGCCGACTCCACCACGGTGCTGCTCTACAAACTGGCCCGGGGTGGGGTTGCGCTGCGGCCGGATCGCCGGGAGGTGGTGGTCGACACCGACAACTTCCCCACCGACCGCTACGTGATGGAGGGCGTCGCCGCGGAGCTGGGGCTGACCATCCGCTGGGTCGAGTCGGACCCGCGGTCCGGGGTCGAGGTCCGAGATCTCGCACCCGCCCTGGGTGAGCGGACCGCCCTGGTGGTCCTCAGCCACGTCGCCTACCGGTCCGGGCACATCGCCCCGGCGGCCGAGCTGACCGCCCTGGCGCACCAGGCCGGCGCACTGGCGCTCTGGGATCTGTCGCACTCGGTGGGTTCGGTGCCGCTGCAGCTCGACGCGTGGAGCGTCGACCTGGCGGTCGGCTGCACCTACAAGTACCTCAACGGCGGGCCGGGTTCGCCTGCCTTCGGCTACGTCCGGGCCGAGCACCAGGCCCAGTTCGTCCAGCCCGCGTGGGGATGGATGGGTCACCGCGACGTGTTCGAGATGGGGCCGGACTATCGGCCGGCGGCAGGCATCCGACGGGTGATCAGCGGGACGCCGCCGGTGCTCGGGATGCTGGCCATGCAGGACATGCTCGACCTGATCGCCGAGGTCGGGATGGACGCGGTGCGGGCCAAGTCGATGCAGCTGACCGCCTTCGCGGCCGAGTTGAGTGCCGACTGGCTGGGCCCGCTCGGCGTACGGTCGGCGTCTCCGGTCGACCCCGGACGGCGGGGCGGACACCTGACCCTGGAGCACCCCGCGTTCCGGGAGCTGACCCCGGTGCTCTGGGAGCAGGGCGTGATCCCCGACTTCCGGGCGCCACAGGGCCTGCGGCTGGGACTCAGCCCGCTGAGCACCTCGTACGCGGAGGTGCTGACCGGCATCGCTGCCCTCCGCGGCCTGCTCGGTAGCGTGGGCACCTAGTCAGCCACCCGTACGCCGCACCCGGCGGCCTGAGCACGAGGAAGCACCTATGACGTTGGTCGTCGGCGTACCGAGCGAGATCAAGGACAACGAGAACCGGGTGGCCCTCCAGCCCGACGGTGCGGCGGACCTGGTGCACGCCGGACGCCGGGTGCTCGTCCAGGCCGGGGCAGGCTCAGGCTCGCGCTTCCCGGATGAGGAGTTCGAGGCCGTCGGGGCCGAGATCGTGGGTACCGCCGACGAGGTGTTCGCGGCGGCCGACCTGATCGTCAAGGTCAAGGAGCCGATCCCCGCCGAATACCACCGCCTCCGCGAGGGCCAGCAGCTTTTCACCTACCTGCACCTCGCCGCCGACGAGCAGCTGACCCGGTTCCTGATGGAGCGCAGGATCGACGCGATCGCGTACGAGACGGTGCAGACCCCCGACGGCAAGCTGCCGCTGCTGACCCCGATGAGCGAGGTGGCCGGCCGAATGGCGGTGCAGGCCGCCGCGCACCACCTGGAGAGCCCCGCCGGCGGGGCCGGTCTGCTGCTCGGCGGCGTACCCGGAACCCCGGCCGCCAAGGTGACCATCATCGGTGGCGGGGTCTCGGGCACCGAGGCCGCCAAGATCGCCATCGGGATGCGTGCCATCGTCCGCATCTTCGACACCAACCCGGCCCGGCTGGCCTACCTGTCCGACATCTTCGAGGGCCGGGTCGACCTGGTCGTACCCAACCGGTCCCGCCTGGCGGCCTACGTAGCCGAATCGGACGTGGTCATCGGTGCGGTGCTGGTGCCGGGAACGAAGGCGCCCAAGCTGGTCAGCCGCGAGATGATCGCCTCGATGCGTCCGGGAAGTGTGGTGGTGGACATCGCCATCGACCAGGGCGGCTGCTTCGAGAGCAGCCACCCGACCACCCACTCCGACCCGACCTACGTCGAGGAGGGTGTGGTGCACTACTGCGTGGCCAACATCCCGGGCGCGGTCGCCCGCACCTCCACCCTGGCCCTGACCTCGGCCACGCTGCCCTACCTGCTGCAGGTGGCCGGTTTCGGCGTACGGGGGGCCGCCCAGGCGTCACCCGCGCTGGCCCTCGGGCTCAGCACCCTCGGCGGCGCGCTAACCAGCGAGCCGGTCGCGCAGGCCCACGGACTGCCGTTCACCCCGGCCGGTGGCCTGCTCGGCTGATCGCCCTGAGCCTCTTCAGCCTGCATCGAGTGGGCCGAAGCTGGTGCGGTTCAGCCCGTACGACGACATCTTTTGACCACTCCACCCCCGGGGTCGGGGATGATGAGGCGGCCCGCTCTACGCGGAACCAACCCAGGAGATGACTATGGTGACCCGCGCCGGAACCCTCGAGACGAGCGGCGGCAACGCGGCCGGGGTCGCGGTGCCCGAGGAGGTCCCGACGTCGTCGGTAACCAGGGTGGACGACGGGGACAAGGTGCTGGACCCGGACCGGAAGGGCTGAACGGCGTGCGGCTGGCCCCCTCCTACCCGATCGTCACGCCGCGACTCCGGCTGCAGCCCGTCACCGAGGCGGACGTGCCGGAGCTGTTGAGCTACCGCGGCCGGGAGGACGTCTGCCGCTACCTGCCGTTCCCGCCGATGACCCGGGAGGTGCTGTTGGCCCGGTTGGCGGCGGGGCTGGACCGCACCGAGATCACCGGGGAGGGACAGGCCCTCACCCTCGGCGTACGGCTGGAGTCCTCGGGTGCCCTCCCCTCGGACACCCTGATCGGTGACGTGGTGCTGTTCTTCCACAGCGCCACCCACCGGTCCGGGGAGCTGGGTTACGTCTTCGCGCCCGAGGCGGCCGGTCACGGCTACGCTACGGAGGCCTGTCGGGCGGTGCTCGGACTGGCCTTCGGGCCGTTGGCTCTGCACCGGGTCAGTGCTCGGCTGGACGCCCGCAACTCCCCGTCCGACCGGCTCGCCCGTCGCCTCGGGATGAGGCGGGAGGCCCATCTCGTCGAGGACGAGATGTTCAAGGGGGAGTGGAGCGACACGGTCGTCTTCGGGCTGCTCGACCGCGAATGGCGCGCTGTCCACGGCCGCGCCCAGTGAGAGGAACCACCATGCACGACTCGGTCCACCACCCGGCAGCACCGGGTCGACCATGACCGACGCCGCCGCCGATCCGGCGAATTCCGAGCCGGAGCCCCTGGTCCGCCCGCCCCGGTTGAACACCGGCCGGGAGGGCAGCGCCAGCCGGCTGGAGCTGTTCTTCGACCTGGCCTACGTGCTCGTGGTGCTGGAGTTGGCCGCGGGGTTCGTGGAGGACTTCACCGGGCACGGCTTGGTCGTGATCACCGGGCTGTTCATCGCGATCTGGTTCTCCTGGGTCGGTTTCACCCTGTACGCGAACCGGTTCGACACCGACGACGTCGTGTTCCGGCTGGCCAAGCTGGCCGCCACGGCGAGCGTCGCGGGTTGTGCCGCCAGTGCCTCCGGAGCGGTCGGCTCGTACGCCGTGCCGTTCACCCTCTGCTATCTGGGCGGCCGGCTGATCCTGGTCGGGCTCTACCTGCGGGCCTGGCGGCACGTGCCCGATGCCCGCTCGGTCATCCAGATCTATCTGGGCGTGGTCGTGGTGAGTGCTGCCCTCTGGGCGGTATCGCTGCTGCTGCCCGGCAATCTCCGCTACCTGACCTGGGCCCTGGCCGTCCTGGTCGACGCGCTGGGACCGGTGCTGGCGACCCAGGGGAAGGATCAGGCACCGCTGCACATCGAGCACCTCCCGGAACGTTTCGGGCTGCTGGTCATCCTGGTCCTCGGCGAGGCCGTCGGGGGTGGGGTCCGCGGCGTCCACGACGCGGGCTGGGCTGCGCCGTCGGTCCTCATCGCCGCGGTCGGGTTCGTGATCGCGGGCGCCATGTGGTGGATCTACTTCGACGTCGGGGGCCGCCGCAGCGCCCAGGAGCTGGAGGAGGAGACCACCGAGGACGCGCACGGGGGGAGTGAGGCGGACCAGCGGCACGACATGTTCATCTACGGTCACCTGCCCCTCACCTTCAGCGTGGTCCTGGCCGGCATCGGCATCGAGGAGCTGGCTCTGCACCCGGACCAGGGCCTGCCGTCGGCGTACGGCTGGTTGCTGGCGGCCGGGGTCACCGTGTTCCTGGCCGGGGTCGCCCTGCTGCTCGGCGGCACTCTGCGCACCTGGCGATCCGTCTGGCCGTGGCCGCTGGCGGCCATCCCGGCTGTCGTCCTCATCGCGATCCTGCCGCTCCCCGCCGGACTGGCCCAGGTGTCGCTCTACGCCATTCTGCTCGTCGCCCTGGCCGCCCGCGGCACGCTCCGGCAGCGCAGCTCGGGCTGAGTCCGAAACTGCGGGAAAGTTGCACCGGTCCGCCCCCGATGGGACTGCGACTTTCCCGCAGCTTTTGCGTCCGCTCCTCACACCAGCGCAGGCGCCTTGGCCGCACCGAGGCGGAGCCAGGTCTCCACCACGGTGTCCGGGTTGAGCGACATCGACTCGATCCCCTGCTCGACCAGCCAGTCGGCCAGGTCGGGATAGTCGCTCGGACCCTGTCCGCAGATGCCGACGTACTTGCCGCGGGCCAGACACGCCTGGATGGCCAGGCTGAGCATGTACTTGACCGCCGGGTCCCGCTCGTCGAAGGTCGCGGCGACCAGGGCCGAGTCCCGGTCGAGCCCGAGGGTCAGCTGGGTCATGTCGTTGGAGCCGATGGAGAAGCCGTCGAAGTGGTCCAGGAAGGCGTCCGCGATCACCGCGTTGGACGGCAGCTCGCACATCATGATCACCTGCAGGTCGTTTCGACCGCGTTCCAGCCCGTTCTCGGCCAGCAGGTCGATCACCCCTTTCGCCTCGGTGACCGTGCGGACGAACGGGATCATGATCTTGACGTTGGTCAGACCCATGGTGTCGCGGACATAGCGCAGCGCCTCGCACTCCATGGCGAAGCAGTCGGCGAACTCCGGCGACAGATAGCGGGAGGCCCCCCGGTAGCCGATCATCGGGTTCTCCTCGTGTGGCTCGTAGAGCTCACCGCCGACGAGGTTGGCGTACTCGTTGGACTTGAAGTCGCTCATCCGCACGATCACCGGCTCCGGCGCGAAGGCTGCGGCCAGGGTCGAGACGCCCTCGGCGACGCGCTGCACGAAGTAGTCGCGCGGGGTGGCGTACGCCGCGATGGCCTCCGAGATCTGCTCGTGCAGCGGGCCGGTCAGGGAATCCAGGTCGAGCAGCGCCTTGGGGTGGATGCCGATCTGGCGGTTGATGATGAACTCGAGGCGGGCGAGCCCGACCCCCGCGTTCGGCAGCCGGGAGAAGGCGAAGGCCTGGTCCGGGGTGCCGACGTTCATCATGATCTTGACCCCGATGTCCGGCATGGTCTGGGTCTCGGTCTCGGTGACCGCGAAGTCGAGCAGGCCGGAGTAGACGAAGCCGGTGTCCCCCTCGGCGCAGGACACCGTCACCTGCTGTCCGTCGCTGAGCTCGCGAGTGGCCTGGCCGGTGCCGACCACCGCCGGGATGCCTAGCTCGCGGGCGATGATCGCGGCGTGGCAGGTCCGACCGCCCCGGTTGGTCACGATGGCGCTGGCCCGCTTCATGATCGGCTCCCAGTCCGGGTCGGTCATGTCCGCCACCAGCACGTCGCCGGGAGCGAAGGAGGCCATGTCCTCGGTCGAGGTGAGGATCTTGACCGCGCCGGCGCCGATCCGCTGGCCGATCGCCCGCCCCTCGATCAGCAGCGGGCCCCGCTCGTTGAGCCGGAAGCGTTGGATGCTGCCCGTCGCCTGCCGGGACTTCACCGTCTCCGGGCGGGCCTGCAGGATGTAGAGCCGACCGTCGACCCCGTTCAGACCCCACTCGATGTCCATCGGCCGGCCGTAGTGGTCCTCGATGGCCAGGGCATAGCGGGCCAGCTCCTCGACCTGGTCGTCGGTCAGGCTCAACCGGCGCTGGTCGGCGGCGTCCACGTCCACGAACGCCGTGGTCTTGCCGACCTCGGCGTCGGCGGTGTAGGTCATCTTGATCGCCTTGGCCCCGATGCCCCGCTTGAGGATCGCCGGTCGGCCCGCCCGGAGCGCCGGCTTGTAGACGTAGAACTCGTCCGGGTTGACCGCGCCCTGCACGACCGCCTCGCCGAGGCCGTACGAGGAGGTGATGAAGACGGCGTCGGTGAACCCGGACTCGGTGTCCATGGTGAACATCACCCCGGAGGCGCCGACGTCGGAGCGGACCATCTGCTGCACACCGGCGGAGAGCGCGACCGTGTCGTGGTCGAACTGGTGGTGCACCCGGTAGGCGATGGCCCGGTCGTTGTAGAGGGACGCGAAGACCTCCTTGATGGCGATCAGGATCGCGTCGATGCCGCGTACGTTCAAGAAGGTCTCCTGCTGGCCGGCGAACGAGGCGTCGGGCAGGTCCTCGGCGGTGGCGCTGGAACGGACGGCGAAGGACATCTCGGCGTCCGGCCCGACCAGGCGCTCGTACGCCTCCCGGATGTCGGCCTCCAGGTCATCGGGGAACGCCTGCGCCACCATGGCGTGCCGGATCTCGGAACCGACTTCGGCAAGGCGTACGACGTCGTCGGTGTCCAGCCCCGCCAGCGTGGCGCTGATCCGAGCCGCCAGACCGGTCTGGTCCAGAAAACGGCGGTAGGCCCCGGCCGTGGTGGCGAACCCGTCCGGGACCCGTACGCCGGCAGAACCGAGGTTGCTGAACATCTCGCCCAGCGACGAGTTCTTGCCGCCGACCTGCTCCAGGTCGGCCAGGCCGATGTCGGCGAACCAGCGGACGTTGTTCTGCATGTTGACTCCTTGGATGGTGCTGTGGGACGTGGGGATCAGGACTTCTTGTTCAGGGTCTGCAGGATGACGGTGGACATCTCCTCGACCGATTTGGCGGCGGAGTTGATCGTCGGGATCCGGTGGGTGCGGAACATCGCCTCGGCCCGGCGGAGCTCGTAGGTGCACTGCTCCAGCGAGGCGTAGCGGGAGTTCGGCCGTCGCTCCTGGCGGACCTGGCTCAAGCGTGCGGGGGTGGTGACGATGCCGAAGCACCGGTCCCGCAGGTTGCGGATCGGCCGGGGAAGGTCCGCCACATCGAGGTCCTCGTCGACCAGCGGATAGTTGGCCACGAAGACCCCGTGCTGCAGGGCGAGATACATCGTGGTCGGAGTCTTTCCGCACCGCGACGGGGCCACCAGGATCACGTCGGCCTTGTCCAGAGCCCGCAGGCTCTGCCCGTCGTCGTGCTCGATCGCGTACTCCACCGCGGCCATCCGGTTGTTGTAGCGCAAGATGTCGCCCACCCCGTGCAGCCGGGCGGCCACCCGCATGCCCTTGGTCCCCAGGATCGACTCCACCCGGGACATGTGCAGGTCGAAGAAGTCGATCAACGGGACTCGGGTCTTGTGCAGCTCGAGCCGGACCTCTTCGACCGCCGCGGTGGTGAAGGCCAGCGGGGTGACCGGACCGTCCATCGCCGCATCCAGGATCGCCACCACCCGCCGCGCCTCCTCCACCGAGGTGATGAACGGGATCAGCCGACGCTCGAAGTGCCGGTCGGGGAACTGGATCAACAAGGCATTGCCCATCGTCTCAGCGCTGATCCCGGTGCTGTCGGAGAGGAAGAACACCGGAACGGTGGCCGAGTCCGGGTGGACACCGGGCGGGTCGACGGGTACGCCGTCAGATGTCATCTCTGCCTCTCGTCGGTCCAACCAGTAGTTCTAGTGGACTGACGATAAACCAGTAGTCGACTGGTCTGATGAGATAGAGATATCTCCGTCGTCACATCGGTCGGTCGACGACGCTCAGCTCGGCCCAGGGCAAGGCCCCTCGGGTGAGCGGTCTCACACCGCCGGTCGTCACGTGCTGGGCACGTGGATTGCGCTCCGGTTACAAACCAGACCAGTTGATCCTGGGACCAGTTGACCCTGGGACCAGTTGACCCTGAGACCAGCGGGAACATGTGCGGGTCGAGGGTGCTAAGCGCGAATCGGCTCTCGGAGTCCAGAATGCCCTTGCAGCATGGCTGTGGTCTGCCGGTCGAGGATCTTCTGCAGCGGGGCGCCGGCGAACACCGAGTCCCCGATCAACAGAGCCAACCCGAGGACGCCCGAGCGGGGATGCAGCCTGCTCTGGACGATCTGGATCTGGGCCGTGGCCAACGGCAGCGATCGACGGTAGATCATCTCCCGGACACCGGCGAACAGGTGAGCCCCACCGGCGGTGACCAGTTGGCCGCCGATGACCACGACACGGGGATTGACCAGGTTCACCGGTGCGGCGAGGGCTGCGCCGATCACCCGCCCCGCCTGACGCACCAGGCGGACCGCATCGGGTTCGCCCTTCTCGATCAGCTTCAGGGCTTCGCTCAACGACGTGACGCGGTGTCCTGCTGCCTGCAGGTCGCGCATCATGGCCCAGCCACCCGCGAAGGCTTCGACGCAGCCGACATTGCCGCACTTGCACGCCGGCCCCTCGTCGTCACCGCCGTAGTGGTTGTGGCCGACGTCGCCCGCCCCGCCGTCCGCCCCGCGGTAGAGGTGGCCGTCGAGGATGAGGCCACAGCCGATCCCGTGACCGACCTTGACCGAGATCAGCTGTTCGGCGTGGGGGAACCCGACCCGGTACTCGCCGTAGGCGATGGCGTTGGCGTCCTTCTCCACGAACAGGGGGCAGTCATAGCGGTCGGCGAACCAGCCGGGGATGTCGAAGCGGTCCCAGCCCGGCATGATCGGGGGGTTGATCACCTGGCCGGTCGGATGCTTCACCGGGCCAGGCACCCCGACCCCGATGCCGAGCACGCTGGTCGCCTCGCAGTGGGCATCCGAGAGGAGACCCTGGAAGAGCCGGTGCACCGTGCCCAGCACGGCCTCTGGGCCGTCGGTCACGTCCAGCACGGCGGTCTTCTCGCGCCGCACCCGTCCGTCCAGATCGGACAGGCCGGCTCGCATCCTCGACGCACCGACATCGGCGACCAGCACCACGCCGTGGGTGCTGTTGAAGTGGAAGCGGTCCGCGGGTCGCCCCCGGGTCGGCACCTCGCCCTGACTCCCGACCACGAGGCCGGCGCCGACCAGAGTGTCCAGTCGCTGGTTCAGCGCGGTCCGGGAAAGGCCGGTCAGGTCGATGACCTGAGCGCGGGTGAGTGCGCCCTGGGTGCGGAACAGCCGCAGGACGTCGTCTACTCCGCCTGCGCTGGTGGCCATGGGTTGATTTTGACACACGGGTGGAAGGCGTTGCCGTAGAGCAGAACATGGGTTACTTTCGTCTTCTAGAGTCGAAAGTAGAGGGTCGTGGTCAACGTGAAGAACCCGCTGGGTGTGCATGCACTGGTCTGGGTCGGGGATACCTCCCCGGCTGCACTCGACTTCGCGATCGAGCACACCAAGGCCGCTGGGTACGACCTGCTGGAGCTGTCGCTGCACGACTCGGTCAACCTGGATGCCGGCGCCGCTCGTTCCGCTCTCGAGGCTGCTGGACTCCAGGTCTCCTGCTCACGCGGTCTCGCCTTCGACGCGGATGTGTCGAGTGTGGACCTGGCGGTGGTCGACCGCGGGGAGCAGCTGTTGCTGGACTCCCTCGAGCTCACCGAGGCCCTGGGCGGAAAGATCCTGACCGGTGCCCTCTACAGCGCGCTCGGGAAGTACGGGGCGCCACTCAGCACGTCAGGTCGCGCCAACGTGGTCGGCGTCCTCCAGCGGTTGGCCCAGGAGGCAGCGCAGCGGGGAATGGACCTCGGGCTCGAGATCTGCAACCGCTACGAGACCAATGTGATCAACACGGCCCGGGACGCCCTGCGCCTGGCCGACGACATCGGTGCCGACAACGTCTTCATCCACCTGGACACCTACCACATGAACATCGAGGAAGACGATTTCGCCTCCCCCGTACGCGAGGTGGGCGAGCGGCTCGGCTACGTCCACATCGGTGAGAACCACCGGGGCTACCTCGGGTCCGGCCACATCGACTTCGACACCTTCTTCGACACCCTGGCCGAGATCGACTACGCGGGCCCGATCACCTTCGAGAGCTTCTCCTCAGCCGTGGTCATGCCGGGCCTGTCGGCCGACCTCGCGATCTGGCGCAACCTGTGGGACGACCAGGTCGACCTGGCCCAGCACGCGCACACCTTCATGGTGGACCAGCTGAACCGGGCCCAGGGCCCGGCTCTCACCTGATCCCTCTCCTCTGATCTCTCTGGCCTGATCCACCGTCGCTCGAATCGCCCATCCGAAAGCAAAGGAACAACGATGTTGCTCAAACTCCGCGCCAAGCCCCTGGTAGGGGCCTGTGCCGTGCTGTCCCTCCTCACCCTGACCGCCGGCTGCAACCGGGGCACTCAGGCGCCGACCGGCACCGCCGGCTCGGCCGACACGACCGTCAAGATGGCGGTCGTCCTGCGGAACTTCACGAACCCGTACTGGACCGCGCTGCGTGACGGCCTGCAGGACGAGGCCAAGAAGCAGGGCGTCACCGTGGACATCCAGGCCGGGTCGGGAGAGACCGACGTGGACGGGGTCAACGCCAAGATCTCCACCATGGCGAACCAGGACTACAACTGCTTCGGCGTGGTGCCGAACAACGCCACGAACGTGATCACCCCGCTGGTGCCGGTGGCCCGCAAGAAGACCCCGATCCTGAACCTGGACACCAAGGCGGACTGGGACGCGGCGAGCAAGGCCGGCGTCACCTTCGCGACCTTCATCGGGTCCGACAACGAAGAAGCGGGGACCCTGGCCGGAAAGCGCATGATCGAGCTGACCAAGGGCGGTGGGGCCAAGGCGGCCATCCTCCAGGGCCTGGCCGGCGAGGCCAACGGCATCGCCCGGGAGAAGGGCTTCCGAGCCGCGGCCGGGTCTGAGCTCAACGTGGTCACGGTCGTCTCGGCGGACTACGAGCAGGGCAAGGCGCTGACCGTCACCGAGGCCATCCTGAAGCAGCACCCCGACCTGAAGGCCATCTTCGCGGCGAACGACTCCATGGGGCTGGGCGCAGCCAAGGCTGTGGAGAACGCCGGGCTCAAGGGCAAGGTGTCCATCATCTCGGTGGACGGCGTACAGGCCGCGCTCGATGCGGTCGAGTCCGGCTCGCTGGCCGGAACGGTCACGCAGTACCCGTACGCCGAGGGGGTCATCGCCGTCGACGCCTGCATCGCGGCGGTGAAGGGCACCGCGATCCCGGACCGGGTCGTCGCGCCGATCGCGTTGATCGACAAGAACAATGTCGCCAAGGCCAAAACGTCCTTCCCGAGGCCGTTCGACCCGTTCACCAACCCGATCGAGCCGTTGCTCAAATGACGTCATGGGGTCTGGTGATCGGCCGTCGCGTGCCAGGCGGTCGCCGGGTCGCTGAGGGGGGCTGAATGTCCGCCACCGTTGCGCAGTCAGTCGGTGAGGGGCGGGACAAGTTCACCTGGCGACGCCTCAGCGACTTCGCCGCCCCGATCGGTCTGGTCATCGTCTTCATCGGGTTGTTCATCGCCACCCCCAACTTCTTGACCATCGCCAACCTGACCGACGTACTGGTGGCCTCGTCCGTGCTCGCGGTGATGGCCCTGGGCCAGCAGATGGTCGTGGTGGTGGGCGGTATCGACCTGTCGATGGGGGCGACCCTGCCCTGGTGCGCAGCCGCCCTCGCGGTGAGCTACGCCAACGGGGTGCCGCTACCCCTGGCGATCTTGGTCTCGATCGTGGCCGGCTCGGTGATCGGGTTGATCAACGGTGTGCTGGTCGCTTTGCTCAACATGACCGACTTCGTGGTCACCCTCGGCACCTTGAGCATCGTCGGCGGGATCACCTTCCTGCTCACCGGTGGGAACAACATCCAGGCGTTCTCGCCCTTCCTGCAGGGGCTCGCGCTGGACGGCATCGGGCCGATCCGGTGGTTCTGGCTGGTCGCGGTGCTGCTCGCGGCCGCCATCTGGGTCTATCTGTTCCGGACCAGGCCTGGGACCCACCTGTTGGCCACCGGCGGCGACATCGACGCCGCGCGGTCGGCCGGGGTGGCGGTCCGGAAGTGGCGGCTGCTGGCCTACATCGCCTCGGGTGCGCTGACCGGCGTGGCCGGCGTGCTCTTCGTCGCCCGTAACGGCGGCGCCGACCCCACCCTGCAGACCAACCTGCTGCTCAGCTCCATCGCTGCGGTGGTGCTGGGCGGGTCCAGCCTGTTCGGCGGCAAGGCCTCGGTGCTCGGCACCCTCTGCGGTGCCGTCCTGTTGACCTCGTTGATCAACGGGTTCACCCTGCTGAACATCTCCCAGGCCTACCAGCCGATCGCGGTCGGTGCGGTGGTCTTGATGGCAGCCCTGCTCGCGAGGTTCAACCGATGAACGCCACCACCGCCGGGCCCGGCACCCCGACCACCGAGGGGGTGCTGCTGGAGGCCACCGAGCTCTACAAGTCCTTCGGCGCCGTCCGGGCCCTGGAAGGTGCCTCCATCCGGGTGCACGACGCTCAGGTGCACGCACTGGTCGGGGACAACGGGGCAGGCAAGTCCACCTTCGTACGCTGCCTCACCGGGGTCCAGGCGGCCGACAAGGGCGACATCCAGTTCCAGGGCGCACCGCTGGTGATGACGGAACCGAAGGACGCGCGCAGGCGGGGGATCGAGACCGTCTACCAGAATCTGGCGCTGATCGAGGAGCTCACGGTTTGGCAGAACCTCTATCTGGACCGCGAGATCACCCGCTTCGGTTTCCTCGACCGCGCGCAGATGAAGAGTAGGTCCCAGGAGATCCTGCGGCGCCTCGACGTCAACGTCCCCTCGATCCACGCCAAGGTCCAGAAGATGTCCGGCGGGCAGCGGCAGAGCATCGCCATCGCCCGCGCGGTCAACTGGGGGAGCAACCTGGTGATCATGGATGAACCCGCGGCGGCCTTGGGCGTCCGGGAGACCGCGGCGGTGGAGCGGCTGATCGCCAACCTGCGCGACGACGGCATCGGTGTCCTGCTGATCACCCACGACATGGACCAGGTGCTGCGGTGCGCGGACCGGGTCACCGTGATGCGCAGGGGACGCGACGTCACCACGCAGACGGTGTCCGAGGTGAGTCCTGACGACCTGGTGGGCCTGATCACCGGGGCGATCCAGCCCCCGACCCGGGACCGGTGAGGTCAGTGCCCTCGGACCGACCCCTGGTGATCTTCCGGCCGCAACCCGTACGCCGGATGCGCATCTTCACCGCCGAGGCGTGGCAGCGGCTGCAGGATGGCTACCGGGTCGTCGACCTGAGCGAAGATGACTCCGACGAGGCGCTCCGGGCGGCGCTGCCCGAGGCGTTCGCCGTGATCGGTCAGCCCGCGCTGGACGCGCTCGCGATCGGGAGGGCGGACAAGCTGCGGTGCGTGCTGAATGTGGAGGGGAACTTCTTCCCCAACATCGACTACGCCGAGGCCCATCGTCATGGCATCTACATCCTGGGCTGCGGTCCGGCGTACGCCCAGGCGGTGGCCGAATACTCCCTCGGTCTGGCCCTGGACCTGTGCCGGGGGATCAGCCGGGAGGACCGCCGATTCCGGGCCGGAACCGAGCTCTACGCGGCGGACAGCTGCCTGGACTCGGTGCTGATCAACGGTGCGGACATCGGGTTCGTGGGTTACGGGCTGCTGGGCCGGGCGACCCACCGGTTGCTGGAGGCGTTCCGGCCGACCATCCGGGTGTTCGACCCCTGGGTGCCGGACAGCGTGCTCACCGCGGCGGGACTGGCGCCGGTCAGCTTGACCGAGGTGCTGGCGCAAAGCCGGATCACCTTTGTCTTCGCCACCGTGACGGCGGAGAGCGAACGCATGTTGGGTGCGGAGCAGTTCGCGCTGCTTCCCGACGGTGCGCGTCTGATCGTGGTGTCCCGGGCCGCGGTGATGGATCTGGACGCGCTCGTCGCGGAGGTGAGCACCGGACGGATCGTGGCGGCGGTCGACGTCTGGCCGGAGGAGCCGATGCCGGCGGCTGCGGCCGTACGCGGTCTCGACGGGTTCGTTCTCTCGGCGCACCGAGCCGGCGGTATCCCGCCGGCTCTGTCGAGCATCGGGGACATGGTGTTGGACGACCTCAGCCAGATCCAGCGTGGTCTGCCGCCGATGCGGATGCAGGTCGCCGCCCAGGAACTAGCCGGGCGCTACCGGAACCGCCCGGTCACCTGAGGTCCGGCCCGGCCTTCTCGATCGCGGCGGCGCAGCGGGCCGTGATCTCGTCCCAACGACCGGCGTGGATCAAGACTGGGTCGACCATCCAGCTGCCGCTGACCGCGGGCACGCACGACAGGGCGAGATAGTCGCCCATGTTGTCCGGGATCACCCCACCGGACGGCATGAAGGTCATCCCCGGAAAGGGTGCGGACAGGGCCTTGATCGCGGCCGGTCCGCCGAGCAGACCGGCCGGGAAGATCTTGACCTCGGTGAGGCCCCGGGCCGTGGCAGCCATCAGCTCTGAGGCGGTGGCAATCCCCGGCAGACTCGGCAGACCACGTACTGCGCACCGGTCCAGCACCTCGGTCGAAAACCCGGGGCTGACCACGAAGGTCGCGCCCGCGTCGGCGACCTGGTCGACCTGGTCGGCGACCAGCACCGATCCCGCTCCGACGAGCAGCCCCGGCATCCCGGACAGCGCTTCGATGGACTTCAGGCCGGCGGCCGTACGCAGGGTGATCTCGGCGATGGTGATACCGCCGGCGAGCAGGGCCCGGCCCAGCGGGACCGCATGTGCCGGGTCGTCGAGGACGATCACCGGGACAACCGGGCAGTGCACCAGCAGGGCGGGCAGAGCGGGGGAGGGGATCATCAGCGAGTCTTTCTCCAGGTTGAGTGGATGACCACCATTTCACTGAGCTGAGCCCACCGGCTCGGGTAGGCGCGGTTCCGGCCGCCGGTCAGGCTGACCGCGGTCGACAGGCCTTGACGGCGCTGACATGATGCAGCAAGCGATCACCTTAATGGAGAGGGTTCCCCCGGATGACCTTGCACTTTCCCAGAAACAGCAGGGCGAGCTTTCCTCGCCCCATCCGCCGCCGGCACCTGGGGGCTCTGGCTCTCGGCTTGGCCGTTGCGGTGGTCAGTATGCAGGCGACCGTGGCCACCGCAGATCCGCCGGTGCGGACGACCCCGGTCAGCAATCCGGACTTCGGTCCGAACGTGACCGTCTTCGACCCGAGCATGCCGGTCAGCCAGATCCAGGCGGCGCTCGACGCGACACACGCGCTGCAGGTCGACAACGAGATGGGCAGCGAGCGTTACGCCTTCTTGTTCAAGCCGGGGACGTACGGGACCGACGCGCAGCCCCTGCAGATCAAGGTGGGCTACTACACCGAGATCGCCGGCCTCGGTGCATCGCCGACCGACGTCACGATCAACGGCAAGGTCGAGGTCTACAACCGGTGCCTCGCGGGCGGCGGAACGAGCAACTGCCTCGCCCTGGTCAACTTCTGGCGGACGCTGTCCAACATGTCGATCAAGATGAACGGCGCTGGCCAGGACGGTTGCCGCGGCACGGCCAACTTCTGGGCGGTGTCTCAGGCCGTGTCGATGCGCCGCCTCGACGTCAGTGGCGGCAACCTGTCGTTGATGGACTACTGCACCGCCGGGCCCCAGTACGCCAGCGGTGGGTTCATCGCCGACTCCCGGATGCCCGACGTGATCAACGGGTCCCAGCAGCAGTGGTTCACCCGCAACAGCGAGATCAAGAGCTGGTCCAACGGCGTCTGGAGTGCGGTCTTCGCCGGCGTGGACGGCGCCCCGTCCGAGGCCGGCTTCCCGACCCCGCCGTACACCACGGTCGACCAGACCCCGGTCAGCCGGGAGAAGCCGTACCTGTTCGTCGATTCCCGCGGTCGGTACGCCGTCCGGGTGCCCTCGGCGCAGCGCAACAGCCGGGGGATCTCCTGGGGAGCGGGGATGACCCCGGGCCGGACGATCCCGCTGGATCAGTTCTTCGTGGCGAAGCCGGGCGACTCCGTGCGGGAGATCAACACCCAGCTGGCTCGTGGCCGGCACCTGCTGCTCACCCCGGGGGTCTACGACATCGCCAGGACCATCTCGGTCAAGCGCGCCAACACGGTCGTCCTCGGCCTCGGGCACGCCACCCTCACCGCGGTTGACGGCGCTGTTCCGGTCGAGGTCGCCGACGTGCCCGGCGTGGTCGTCGCCGGGCTGACGGTCGACGCCGGAACGGTGGAGTCGCCGACCCTGATGAGGGTCGGCAAGAAGAACGGCCACAGCAGGAGCAGGACCGCCAGCAACCCGACGACCTTGTCGGACGTCTACTTCCGGGTCGGCGGTCCGCACATCGGCAAGGCCGACATCTCCCTGGAGGTCAACAGCGACAACGTGCTGATCGACCACACCTGGGTGTGGCGTGCCGATCATGGTCTGGAAGGCTTCACCGCCGGGGTCAATGGTGACACGGACCGCTGGCGCACCAACATCGGCCGCAACGGCGTAGTGGTGAACGGCGACAACGTGACGGCGACCGGGCTGTTCGTCGAGCACTACCAGGAGCACAACGTCATCTGGAACGGTGAGAACGGCGCGACGATCTTCTTCTTCCAGAACGAGCTGCCGTACGACCCCCCCACCCAGGCGGACTGGATGAACGGCAAGGTCGAGGGTTGGGCGGCGTACAAGGTCGCCGACTCGGTCAGGCGACACCAGCTCATCGGCGGCGGCGTCTACGTGTTCAACCAGAACAACCCGTCCATCCACACCGAGAACGGCTTCGAGGTCCCGCAGCGGAGGGGCGTGAATCTGCACCACATCCTCACGGTCAACCTCACCGCCGGCACCATCGATCATGTCGTCAACGGCGTCGGCGGGCCGGCGGAGCCCAGCAAGCCCGGCGTGCCGGTCTACCTCACCGATTACCCGGCGAGGTAGCGCCTGCCGGCAAGGTCCGACCACCAGGCACTCGCGGTGAGCCGAACTCACGGTGAGTCGAGCGAAGTCCGTCCGTCCCTTCCGGGGACGGGCGGACTTTCGCCGTTCTGGCCCGCAAACCTGCTCCGCGGGGTCCTTGCTCCGGCGGGCGCGCCCTGATAGGGATGGCAGCATGTCAGTCACTGATGACTCGCCTCAGCCTTCCACCCGTGCTTCGGCCGCAAGTGCCTTTCCCACCAAGTACCTGCCGCAACCTGAAGTGCGTGATCTGCCGGACGCGCCCGTCAGATACCGCAAGCTGATCGGTCCCGGCATCATCGCCGCCGGGGTGGGACTGGCGTCGGGGGAGTTCATCCTCTTCCCCTACATCGCGTCCCAGGTCGGCCTGGTGTTTGTCTGGGCGGCGATGGTCGGGTTGGTGACGCAGTACTTCATCAACCTGGAGATCGAGCGCTACACCCTGGCCACCGGGGAGACGGCGCTGACCGGGTTCAGCCGCTACTGGAAGCACTGGGGCCTGGTCTTCGCGCTGCTGACCTACTTCGCGAACCTGTGGCCGGGCTGGGCCACCAGCAGCGCGACCCTGGCGTCGTACGTCTTCGGGGGCACGCCGCGCTACATCGCCATCGGCATGCTGGTGGTGATCGGGTTGGTCCTGACCCTGGCCCCGGTGGTCTACGTCGCGCTGGAGCGGGCCCAGATGCTCAAGGTGGCCGCGGTGCTGCTGCTCTTCGTGGTGGGGGCGATTGTGGCGGTCGGCGCCGACGCCTGGGCCGACGCCCCGCAGATCATCACCCGGCCGGGGATTCCGATCGAGCTCGGGATCGCCACCCTGCTCGGGGCGCTGGCCTTCGCCGGAGCGGGCGGTGGGCAGAACCTGGTGCAGGCCAACTGGATCCGGGACAAGGGCTTCGGCATGGGGGCCTACGTGCCGCGCCTGGTCAGCCCGATCACCGGGCAGCCCGAGGCCAAGCCGTCGACCGGTTACGTGTTCGAGCCGACCAAGGCGAACATGTCACGGTGGAAGGGGTGGTGGAAGTTCGCCAACCTTGAGCAGATCTTCACCTTCGTGTTGATCACCTTCGTGACCATCCTGTTCACCTCGCTGCTCGCCTACTCCACCGTCTTCGGCCGGGAGGGGCTGGTCAACGGCATCGGCTTCATCAAGACCGAGGGCGAGGTGCTGGCCGAGCGGGTCGGGTCCTGGTTCAAGTACTTCTTCTGGATCATCGGTTCGTTCTCGCTCTTCGCGGCGGCCCTGGGCATCGTCGACTACACCAGCCGACTTGCCGCCGACGTGTTGAAGACCAGCTATGCCCGGCAGGCCAACGAGTCGAAGATGTACGCCGGTCTGGTCTGGGGACTGATCGGCATCGGCATCATCGTGCTGCTGGTCGGGTTCGACCAGCCGATCGCGCTGCTGGTGATCGCCGCCGTGGTCGGTGGTTTCATGATGTTCATCTACTCCGGGCTGTTGATCCTGATCAACCGCAAGAGCCTGCCGGCACCGATCCGGGTTCGCGGGCTGCGGCTGATCATGCTGGTCTGGGCGATCTTGCTGTTCGGCACCTTGTCCGTGCTGACCTTCCAGGCGCAGCTAGCCAAGCTGTTCGGCGGCTGACGATCCCGTGGTCGAGAGGGGCCGACTTCTCGGCGAGAAACCCGGCCGTGGATGCGAGCACCGTCGTTCGAGACCTCAGGCCCACGGCCGCGTCCGGGGCTTCGGGGCTCACATGTTGCCGTGAGGGACAGTCCCGGTGTCCTCACGTGCCGGGATGACGACGCGCCGAGTGACCTGGCCGTTGCTCTCCCAGTGCGTCACCTTGCTGGCGAGGTAGGGATCGGTGGGTGCCGGCTCAACGTCGTTGACATTGAATGGCCGCGAAGTGACGGAATGCCCTCCGGCGGTGGGTTCGTCTCATGGCAATTGAGAGGCCACCGCTCAGACATGGCCACGTCAGGAGTGACATGGCCACCTCAGGAGTCAGGAACCTGATTGTTCAGGCACCGTACATCGTTGAGCAATGTTGGACGCATTGGCCGTTGTATGGCTCTTGATTCTATCGGGGCCGGAGATGTTGGCTGATACTGGCAGAATGGATCTAACTAAACTCATGCACAAATTCGTGTTCAGACGTTTGTATTCACGGTCCTCGTTCATCGGTATCGCGATGCTCGTGGTGCTGGGGTTGCTAGCCCATACTGCTGCGCCGGCTGAGGCGTCGAAGGTCCTCGCGGACCAGGCGCAGCGCGCGGATGGGATGTCAAACTCGATCGAAAAGCTCGAAGGACTCGGCGTGCTTCGGGTCGCGGCGGCGGCGGACGATGTAGTCATTTCTTTGGACATCACCGTCGACTACACCCGCAACGAGTTGCTCAAGGCCATCACGGAGACACAGACCGCAAACGCTCACCTTAGTGACACCATTCGGACGCAGATGCAGGCCTACCGGGTGGACGTGCCGAACGCCGGCACAGACAGCTGGGAGACGTTCGACGGCACGCTGGCGGCGACGGACGCAGGGCTGCAGGTGACCATTTCCGGCGGCGAGGCGCGTATTGAGTCGACCTGGTGGACCAATGTTCTAGCCACAGTGGTCGGTGTCATGGTGGCGATCGGCACTCGGGCAATCTGCCTCGGCACTCTCTTGATCACGAACCCCGGAGCGGGGTTGCTCGTCCCAGTGCTGTGCGCGTCGATCGGAGCCTTCCTGGGGAGTATGACGCGCAGTGTGATTCTGATGGTGGTCGATGGCAAGACCGCTGACGCAGAAGCGTGGGGTCAGGCGTTGTTGACCGCGATCGCGGTGGGGGTGGGCGCGGCGGCGTGGGAGGCCGGCGTCAACGTGTGGGCGAAGGAGACACTGCCGGGCCTGCTGCAAGGGTGGGGCCAATCCGTGAAGGAGTTGGCGGGCCGACTGCCCGGCTGGTTGGCCAGTCTTCGGGGCGCTCTGGTGAGTGTCGGGGACAAGATGAGAGAGATGGCAGGCTACCTGCCGAGCCTGGTCGTCTCGCCGCCCAGCGGTGGACAGAAGCTGAAGGTCATGCCTTTGGGGGACTCGATCACCGCGGGATTGGGGAGCTCCAACGGCACCGCGTATCGGGGGCCGTTGTATCAGCGGCTAGCCGGCAACGTCGACTTCGTCGGCAGTCGAACAGACGGCGGAGATATGCCCGACCCGGATAACGAAGGCCATTCAGGCTGGCGGATCGACCAGATCGCCGACAACACCACTGCGTGGTCCTCGAGATACCGACCCGATGCTGTGACGTTGCATCTGGGCACCAATGACATGGACCAGAACTATCAAGTCGGTACGGCTCCGGACCGCCTTGGCGGCGTGATCGACCGAATCCTTGGTGCGCAACCCGGCGCTACGGTGCTGGTCTCGTCGATCGTCCCCTCGACCAAGCCGGAGACACAGTCCCGCATCGTCCAGTTCAACGGGCGCGTCTCCGGCATGGTCGAGCAGCGTAGGAACAGCGGTGAGCACGTCTTGTTCGTCAACATGGGTGGCGTGACGACCGCCGACCTGGCTGACGCCCTGCACCCGAACGATCAGGGCTACCAGCGGATGGCCAATGCCTTCTACGACGGGATCCAACAGGCCGCCCGCAACGGCTGGATCCCGGACCCGGGCGTCGGCAACCCAGCCCCCGAGATCCGACCGGGAACGTCTCCTCAGCCCCCGCCCCCGCCCTCCACCGGATCGGCAACCACTCCTGGTGTGAACAGCCAGGTGCGTTTCGCCGACTTCGACGGCGACGGTCGGGACGACTATCTGGTCGTCGACCCGGACGGTTCCATCCGGGCCTGGATCAACAAGGGCGGAGACACGGCGAGTGGCCCTGGTTGGGACGGGATCGGCCGAGTCGCCAAGGGGGTCGGTGTTCCTGGTGACCGGGTTCGGCTGGCCGACATGAATAACGATGGTCAAGTGGACTACCTGGCGATCCGAGACAACGGGTCGGTGGACTGGTGGCTGAACCAAGGCGGGGACACCTTCCTGGGACCGGACGTGCCCTTCAATGGTTGGTACGGGGGCGGGCCGATCGCCGCTGGCGTGGGAGCTCCGGCCGGGCAGGTGCGTTTCGCGGACTTCGATGGGGATGGGCACGCCGACTACATCGTGGTCGGTGATGACGGATCGCTGGACGTGTGGATTTTCGAGGGCGGCGGGCTCAGCGGCGGTTGGGATCACCGCGTCCCCAAGGTGGCGTCGGGAGTCGGCATCCCGGGCAGCCAGGTGAGGCTCGCTGATGTCAACAACGACAAAAAGGTGGACTACTTGGCGGTTGCGTCCAACGGGTCTGTTCGGGTGTGGCTGAACAACGGTGGGGACACGGCAACCAACGCGGGGTGGGGATATATCGAGAAATACGCAGCTGGTGTTGGCGCACCGGCGGGTCAGGTCTATTCCGCGGACATGAATGCTGATGGCAGGGCGGACTATCTGGTTGTCGGTCCTGGAGGATCGGTGCGGGAGTGGGAGAAGACCGACGACGACTGGGCATACAAGGGACAGATTGCAAGCGGAGTACCAGGGGTTGCATAGGCGTGTGTAGAGAGCAAGATTGATCGGTGTGTGACGAATTCGTCCAAATGTAGTTGGAGTAATAGCGCAAAAAGCCAGATGTTGTCTCTCGGCAAAGGTGATTGACGAAGTCAACCGGCGGTGCGGAGCAAATCCATTCGACTTCGCCGTAGCGGTCGGAGTGGCCTTCGTGGTCATTTCGCTCATCATTCCGAAATGACGGCGAGGTGAAAAAACTGACTATCAGCAATACCGTTCAGTTCGAATAACTCGGCGCCGAGCACAACCTATGCGTCGTCAGTGACCGGTGCTGTCATCCGGCCCTTCGACAGGCTCAGGGTACGATGCAAATGGGTGTGACTAGGTCAAACAGTGGAGCTGACGGTCGGACTCGAACCGACAACCGCCTGTTTACAAGACAGGTGCGCTACCAATTGCGCCACGCCAGCAGTGTGTCGTGCCAGGCTACCGGCCCTTCGACAAGCTCAGGGAGCGGTTCCACAGCAAGCTCAGGACGCGGTTGGGTCAGCCGACGCCTGGACCGCCCACGAACAGGGTGCCCCGACCCCGGACCCGTACGGCTTCCCCGGCGGTGGCGAAGGCGGACTGACCGCGTACGAGGTCCAGCTCGCCCGACTCGGAGCTCAAGGTCAGCTCCCCGTTCGTCACCAGCAGCACCCGCCCCAGGTCCGACCCCGGCAGCTCGGGCCCTTCGACAGGCTCAGGGAGCGTTGCGGGCGTGGTCAGCTCGGCTCGCCACAGCGCGAACTCCGGTGCCGGGGTGTCGTAGCGCCAGACGCCCGGGGACTCCTCGACCTGGGGGACCAGACCGGCGAAGCCCGGGGTGAAGTCCAGGATGGACAGCAGCTCGTCGACGTCGACGTGTTTCGGGGTCAGACCGCCGCGCAGCACGTTGTTGGAGTTGGCCATGATCTCCACCCCGCCACCGTGCAGGTAGGCGTGCAGATTGCCGGCCGGCAGGAACACCGCTTCGTCGGGCCTCAGCGAGATCCGGTTCATCAGCAGCGCCGCCAGGACCCCGGGGTCGCGGGGGTAGGCGTCCCCGAGCTCCCGGGCGGTCTGTGCGAACGTGGCGAACGCGTCGTCACCGGACACGTCCGAGACGTCCTCGGCCGCTGCCACCACCTCGTCGACCACGTCCAGCTGATCCTCGGGCAGCCGCAGGATGACCTGGAAGACCTCACGGATCCGCTCGGCCGGATCCAAGCTGGCGTCCACCAAGGGCCCGATCAGCGCCATCGCGTCGCCGGACCCGAGCCGGTCGAACAGCTCGTAGGTGTCCTCCGGGTCACGGAAGCCGCACAGGGCCTCGGTGTCCATCAGCGCGCACAGCGCCTCGGGCTTGGGCCAGTCGTCTGAATAGAGCCGGTCCCTCGCGTCGGCGGGCACGCCGGCCTCGTTCTCCCGGGCGAACCCGGCCTCGGCCTGCTCCCGCGAGGGATGCGCCTGCAGCGACAGGGGCTTGTCGGCGGCCAGCACTTTCATCAGGAACGGCAGCTGTGCCCCGAACTCGTCCACGGACGCCTGACCGACCACCCCGGACGCGTCCTCGGCCACCAGCTGGTCCAGCGGCCGACCACCCACCAGGGACGGCGCGGAGTGGTGGGCACCCAACCACAGCTCGGCCTGGGGTGCACCCGTCGGCTCGGCTCCCAGGAGCTGCGGGATGAAGGTCGGGGACCCCCAGGCGTACGGCTGGATCGTCCCGGTCATGCGCTCGATCATCGTGCGGAAACCTCTTCCGGATCAGGGGTGCCCACGCTGGCCCGCCACGCCGACAGCGTACGGCTGACGGCGAGGCTGTCCGCCCAGGGCACCAGAGAGGACTCGAGCTCACCCGCCCGCAGGCAGCGCATCACCTCGGCCGCCTGGAAGGTGTAGCCGCCCCCGGGCCACTGGGTGATCAACACCTCGGGCTCACTGTCCGCCTCCGAGCCGCGGAAGATCAACATCTCCTCGGGTCGGATGAAGAAGTCAAGGATCATGATCCGTCCCCCGCTGCCGTAGACCTCGAGACTGGTGGGGAACGCCGCCTCCAGCGAACACACCACGGTGGCGGTCGCCGCTGCCCGGTCCGCGGTCGCCGGGTAGGTCAGCAGGGCGGCGGCGTGGCTGTCCACCCCGGTCTCGGCGTGACTGCCGTAGCCCAGCACCCGCTCGGGTTCACCCAGGAACAGGTTGACCGCGTGCACCGGATAGACCCCCGCGTCCCAGATGGCCCCGCCCGCCTGCTCCGGGTCCAGCAGCCGGTGGGTCGGCGGACCGTCAAAGAGGAAGCCAAAGTTGGCCGAGACGTGCCGCAGCGACCCGATCTCACCGGCCCGGACCATCTCGGCGGCCCGCCGGATCAGCGGGTTGGTCCGCATCCACATCGCCTCCATCAGGAACAGACCGCGCTCCCGGGCCAGGTCGACCAGCGCCTCCGCCTGCCCCGGGTCGACGGTCAGCGGCTTCTCCACCAGCACACTCTTGCCGGCGTCCAGGCACAACCGGGCTGAGTCGAAGTGGTCGTTGTGGGTCGAGGCGACGTAGACCACATCGACCTCCGGATCAGCCGCCAGCTCCGCGTACGACCCGTGGGCGCGGGCGATCTGGTGGTCCCGAGCGAACGACTGCGCCTTGGCCAGGTCGCGGGACCCGACGGCGACCAGACTGGCCTGTTCCGGCAGCAGGGCGAGGTCACCGGCGAAGACGGAGGCGATGTGGCCGGTGCTGAGGATGCCCCAGCCGACCCGGTCAGGATGTGCGAGCTTCACGGGCCCATCGTGGCGTACGAGCAGCACCCCGTTGAATGACACCCGTGTGATTAAGCCTTACGATGGCCGCATGGTCCTAGCGTCGAGCCCGGAGCCCGGGAGTGCCGAACCGACCGGTGAGCTGAACGTCCGCGATGCCGAGATCCTCGCGTTCGAGCGCCAGTGGTGGAAGTTCGCCGGCGCCAAGGAGCAGGCGATCCGCGACAAGTTCCAGATGTCGGCTACCCGCTACTATCAGGTGCTGAACGCGATGATCGACAAGCCGGAGGCCCTGATCCAGGACCCGCTGCTGGTCAAGCGGCTGCGGCGGCTCCGGGCCACCCGGCAACGCAACCGGTCGGCCAAGCGCCTCGGCATCGACCTCACGATCGACTCCTGAGCCGACCGGCTGTCCGGCCGAGGACGGCGCGTACGCCCTCGGAGACCGGCCGCACCGGTAGATCCCGATAGCCCCCGATCGCCAACCCGGCGGACCGCTCGAAGAAGTTGTCGGCCGCTCGGTCACCGGTCCGCAGCACCGACCAGGCCAGGCAGACCCCGTACGCGGGGAGGAAGCCGACCCCGGCGCAGTACAGCCACTGCCAGGTGTGCCGCTCCTCGTGCCGTAGCAGATCCGGGTTACGACTCAGCAGGTCCGCCCAACGACCGGCCGTCGTGATCACGTTGCCGACGGTGAAGGCCCCTGCGACCGGGAACGGCAGCCGGTAGCCCTCGCACAAGAACAGCCCTCCCGGCCGGGTCTCGCAGCGGGCTCGCCCGACCGCGGCGACCAGCAGGCCGGCCGGGGTGGAGAGGTTGACCAGGTTCCCGGCGAACCGGAGCCACTGCGGGCGGGTCATCGGTCGGATGGGCATAGACCCATCCTGCACGCGCAGCTGGAAGTCGGGGACGCGGGTCGTCTCGGAATATGGACGCAACTCCCAGCATGCGGACCCCGTTGGTGTCGTCGGGCGGAGTGGGTCCTAGGGTAGGTACCGCTCATCCAGAGGGGACGAGGGAACGGCCCGTTGACTCCCCGGCAACCGACTGAACCGATCAGAAACGGTGCCACCTCCGGCTTGGCCGAACGTCGACCAAGACAGATGATGAAGGACATTGTGATGACTGCTCTCATTAATCCCACCTCGCTCAACCCCACCGTCTCTTCGCCCGGGGGCGTCCGGGATGGGGCGTTCGGAAACGCGACCCACCTGGTCTGTCGGGCCTGCGGCGAGAAGACGGGGCTCGGCCCTTTCTACGCCTGTATGGAGTGCTTCGGTCCGTTGGAGGTGGGCTACGAGTTCCCCGCCATCACCCGGGCCCAGCTCGAGGCCGGCCCGAAGAGCATCTGGCGCTACGCCCCGCTGCTGCCGGTCCCCGCGGACATTGCGTCCTTCCGCTCCACCGACCCCGGGTTCACCCGCCTGGTCGACGCCGGCAACCTCGCCACCCACCTCGGGCTGAGCAAGCTCTGGGTCAAGGACGACTCCGGCAACCCGACCCACTCCTTCAAGGACCGCGTGGTCGCCGTGGCGCTGTCCGCGGCACGTGAGCTCGGCTTCCAGGTGCTGGCTTGCCCGTCCACGGGCAACTTGGCCAATGCGGTCGCCGCCGCCGCCGCCCGGGCGGGGATCACCTCGGTGGTCTTGGTGCCGAGCAACCTCGAGCAGCAGAAGATCATCGCCTCCGCCGTCTACGACACCACCTTGATCGCGGTCGAGGGCAGCTACGACGACGTGAACAAGCTAGCCAGTGAGATCGCCGCCGAGGAGGAGGACTGGGCGTTCGTCAACGTCAACGTCCGGCCCTATTACGCCGAGGGCTCCAAGACGCTGGCGTACGAGATCGCCGAGCAGCTCGGCTGGCGGCTGCCCGACCAGGTCGTGGTCCCGGTGGCCTCGGGCTCGCAGCTGACCAAGATCGACAAGGGCTTCGCCGAGCTGATCAAGCTCGGGTTGGTCGAGGAAAAGCCGGTCAAGATCTTCGGCGCGCAGGCCACGGGTTGCTCGCCGATCGCCCAGGCCTACCGCGCCGACCTGGACTTCGTCGCTCCGGTCAAGCCCAACACCATCGCCAAGTCCTTGGCCATCGGCAACCCGGCGGACGGGCCGTACGTGCTCGACGTGGTACGCCGCACCGGGGGCCTGGTCGCCGACGTCGACGACGAGACGGTGGTGGACAACATCCGTCTGCTGGCCCGCACCGAGGGCATCTTCGCCGAGACCGCCGGCGGGGTGACCATCGGCGTCACGGCCAAGTTGATCGCCGAAGGACACCTCGACCCGGCGCTGGAGACCGTGGTGATCAACTCCGGGGACGGCCTGAAGACTCTGGACGCGGTGTCCTCGCACGTCGGACCCAAGACCACCATCCCGCCCCGCTACGAGGCGTTCACCGAGTTCTGGAAGGAATACCAGTCATGAGTGCCACTGTCCGCATCCCCACCATCCTGCGCACCTACACCGCGGGGGCGGGCGAGGTCAGCGCAGATGGCGGCACCCTGGCGACCGTGCTGGACTCGCTGGAGAGCTCCCACCCCGGGATTCGCGCCCGGATCCTCGACGACGCCGGGGCGCTGCGCCGGTTCGTCAACATCTATATCGGCGACGAGGACGTTCGCTTCGTGGGCGGGCTGGAGGCTGAGGTGCCCGACGGCACCAAGATCTCGATCATCCCGGCCGTCGCGGGCGGCTAGGCGGGCGGTCTCAGCGCTCCTCCCGGGTCTGGGCGTGCAGCCGGGCCGCCTGCTTGGTCAGGTGGTTGCGCTCGGCCGTGCTGGGAGTCTGGGCTGCGGCGCGAACGTAGAGCCGGATGGCCTCCGCGTTGTCGCCCGACCGCTCGTTCAGGTACGCCGCGACCGCATCCCGACGCGGCACCGCGGGGTCCACCGCCTCCAGCGCACGCAGCCCCGCAAGCGGCCCGTCGGCCTCGCCGACCGCGACCGCCCGGTTGAGCGCCACCACAGGGCTGTCGACGCTTCCCGGGAGACGCCGGAGCTCGTCGTACCACTGCAGGATCTGGGGCCAGTCAGTCTCCTCGACGCTCGCCGCGTCGTCGTGCAGCGCGGCTATCGCGGCTTGGGCCTGATATTCGCCCAGCTGGTCCCGGGCGAGCGCCGACTGCAGGATGGCGACCGCCTCGGTGATCAAGTGGGTGTCCCATTGCGACCTGTCCTGCTCCCCGAGCGGCACCACCCCTCCCGCGGCGTCACGGCGGGCCGGTCGGCGGGCGTGATGCAGCAACATCAGGGCCAGTAGGCCCGCCACCTCCGGGTCGTCGCTCGAGGCATCCAGCTGCCGGGTCAGCCGGATCGCCTCGTCCGCCAGATCGATCTCGCCGGTGAAGCCCTCGTTGAAGATCAGGTAGAGGACCCGCAGGACCGCCCGGATGCCGCCGGGGCGCTCGAAGCGCTGGCCGGAGACCGTACGTTTCGCGCGCGAGATCCGCTGCGCCATCGTCGCCTCCGGCACCAGGAACGCGCTGGCGATCTGGAGAGTGGTGAGCCCGCCGACCGCACGCAGCGTGAGCGCGATCGCCGAGGCCGGGGACAGCGACGGATGGCAGCAGCGGCTCGGCAGCAACAGGGTGTCGTCGGCTTGCTCCGTGGGTCCCGGCCCGGGCTCCTCGTGGACCCGCCGCTCCCGCTGCCGGCGGGCGGTCTCCGAGCGCTGCGCGTCGATCAGCTTGCGCCCGGCCACCCGTACGAGCCATCCCCGCGGATCCTCCGGCATCGCGTCCGGCCAGCGGTGCACCGCCTCGATCGCGGCTTCCTGGACGGACGAGGACACCGAGGGCCTGAGGCAGGAGCCGCCACAGCAGGTCAGCAGCCGGCACGGTGCCTCACTCCGTGACGGTCATCGGCTCGCCCAGGAACGGCCGCACCTCGATCCACTCGTGCAGCGGCCGGCCGCCGGCTCCAGGGGCCGAGGAGAGGTAGGCGGCGGCCTCGTACGCCCGCTCGGGAGAGTCCACGTCGATGGTCATCCAGCCCGCGATCAGGTCCTTGGTCTCGGCGAAGGGGCCGTCTGTCACCGGTGGCTTGCCCTCGCCGTCGAACCGGACGAATGCGCCGTCGGGGGACAGCGCCTGCCCATCCACGAACTCGCCGCGCGCCTGCAGGTCCTTGGCCACAGTCTCCATGAAGGCCATGTGGTCGTCGATCTCGCTCGTCGTCCACTGGTCCATCGGAACATCGGCGCCGGGCACGGGCTCGGGACCGCCGCGATAGTGCTTGAGCAACAGGTACTTCATCTCAACTCCCTCGTTTCGAGGCGGCCCTTCGCCGCCTTCACCCCTGGGACGGAGCCGCGGGTGGTTTCTCGACATCGCGCCGTCAAGACCGGTCCGCGGACGGGGTGTGCCGTTCAACCTAGGCCAGCGGACTGACAGTGCGGGTTGTCCCCAGGGGCTCAGCCGGGGTTGTCCACAGCCGCCGGTCAGGACAATGCCGATGTCGGTCCTGCCGGGCAGACTGACGCCATGCCAACAGCCGTCAGCAGCACCGGATCCGCAGCGGTCCTAGCCCGGGTCATCGCCTCGATGGCGGGCCCGGACGCCGCACCCCGCGCCGACCAGATCACCGCCGTCGAGGAGTTGGTCGAGCACCGCCGTCGGGTGCTGGTGGTGCAGGCCACCGGGTGGGGCAAGTCGGCGGTCTACTGGGCGGCTACGGCGGCGTTGCGGGAGGCGGGTGCGGGGCCCACCCTGGTGGTCTCACCCTTGCTGGCCCTGATGCGGGACCAGATTTCGGCCGCCGGCCGGGCCGGGCTGAAGGCGGCCACCGTCAATTCGACCAACATCGACGAGTGGGGACAGGTGCTCTCCGACGTACGGTGCGGGCGGGTCGACGTGCTGCTGATCTCCCCGGAGCGGCTGTCCAACCCGTCCTTCGCCGCGCAGCTGCCGGACCTGCTCAGCTCGTGCGGGATGCTGGTCATCGACGAGGCACACTGCGTCTCCGACTGGGGTTTCGACTTCCGCCCCGACTATCAGCGGCTGACCCGAACTCTGCTCGCGCTCGCTCCGGGCACGCCGGTGCTGGCCACTACCGCCACCGCGAACGAGCGGGTGACAATCGACGTGGCGAGTCAGCTCGGGGAGGACACGGTGACCCTGCGCGGGTCGCTGGCCCGGGCCTCGCTGCGGCTGGCCGTGGTCCCGCAGCTCACCCCGTTGGAGCGCTACGCCTGGGTCGCCGACGCACTGCGTGAGCTGCTCGGCTCCGGCATCGTCTATGTGCTGACCGTGGCCGAGACCGAACGGGTGACCGCCTTCCTCCAAGACCAGGGACTGGACGTGGCGGCGTACTCGGGCCAGACCCAGAACCGGGAGGAGCTGGAGGACCGGCTGCGGGACAACCAGGTGAAGGCCCTGGTGGCCACCTCGGCCCTGGGGATGGGCTACGACAAGCCGGACCTGGCCTTCTGCATCCACTTGGGATCGCCGGCCTCACCAGTGGCCTACTACCAGCAGGTGGGCCGAGCGGGTCGGGCGCTGGACGACGCGTTGGCAGTGCTGGTGCCCGCCGAAGGCGACGAACGGATCTGGGAGTATTTCGCGACCGCCGGGATCCCGGAGGAGGCGCAGGTGGAGCGCATCCTGGACGCCATCGGGGACGAGCCCCAATCGCTACCGGCGGTGGAGACCGCGACCGGCATCCGGCGTGGACGGTTGGAGGGGATGCTCAAGATCCTGGCCATCGACGACGCCGTGCGGCGGACCTCCGGGGGCTGGGTGGCCACCGGCAAGCCGTGGTACTTCGACGAGCGAAAGTGGGCGGACCTGAGGGCCGTACGGGCGGCCGAGGCCGACCTGATGCGTGCGTACGCCCACGGGCGGGGCTGCTTGATGCAGTTCTTGCAGCAGGCGCTGGACGACCCCGACCCGCAGCCCTGCGGTCGGTGCTCGGTGTGCACCGGGGTGCTGCCCGCCCCGGGTGCGCAGCCCTCGACCGAAGCGGTCGAGGCGGCCCGGCGCTTCTTCCGGGGCCAGGACGTGATCGTCGAGCCGCGCAAGATCTGGGCCAGCAGCCTGCCGAACCGGAAGGGCAAGATTGGGTTCCTGGTCCCAGGGCGGGCCCTGGCCTTCGCCGACGATCCGGCCTGGGGTGCGGAGTTGGCTCAGCTGTGGCGTCAAGACGCCGGGGCGCCGCCGGTCATCCTGGACGCGATGGTCGAGGTGCTGAAGCGGTGGTCCCAGACCTGGCGACGCCCGATCGCGGTTGTGGCCATGCCGTCGCGGCGCTATCCCCAGCTCGTCTCGTCCGTGGCCGAGCACCTGGCCCGGATCGGTCGGCTGCCGCTCGTCGAGGCGCTGGAAGTAACCGGACCGCCACCCGCGGCGGAGGCGACGTCCACCGTACGGGCGAAGGACCTGATCTACCGCACCCAGCTGCGGCCGGGGACCAGCTTCGACGGACCGGTGCTGCTGGTCGACGACGTGATCCGGAGCCGGTGGACAATAACCGTCGCCGGGGCGTTGCTGGCCGACGCAGGTGCGACGGCAGTCCTGCCGCTGGCTATCCACCAGCTCCCGTAACCCCGGGGGTCAGCGAGGAAACGACGGAGGTCAGCCCCAGTTCGCGGCGAGGGTCAGGCAGAACGGGTGACCTGACGGGTCGAGCAGCACCCGCCACCGATCCGCACCGGGCTGCTCCTCCGGCCGGGTTGCTCCCAGCTCGACCAGCTGCTGCTCCGCCGCCGGCAAGTCCTCGACGGCCAGGTCGAAGTGGAACTGCTTGGTCCCGTTCGGATTGGGCCAGAGCGGTGGTTCGTAGTCCGGGACGGTGCCGAATCCGAGTGCCTGGTCCGGCCCGGCCAGCATGGCGTAGCCCTCTCCGGAGGCGGTGACCTGCCAGCCGAGGGCGGCCGACCAGAAAGCCGCATCTCGTCCGGCGTCCGCGCTGTCGAGGCTGACCATCTTGAGTGTGGCCACGGGTGAAGTCATCTGCGAGCTCCCTCGGTTGTTGGCTGAACTTGATCCCCATTCTGGTCGGACCGAGATTGGTTTGTCCACTAGTAATCGAACAAATGTTCGAGTAAAATCGAGACATGACGACCGGAGGAGCGACGCCAGCGGCAGCAGCGCTGCAGGTGCTGTCGGGCGCGCTGGACCAGCTGGTCGCGGCAGTGGACGCGGGTGGGCTCGACCACCTCGACGACGGTGAGCTTGTGGCCTTCCTGCAGGGGTTCGAGACGGTGCGGAACCGGATGCCACTGGTCGACCACCGGATGCTGAGCGACGCGGCGGGGCGGGAGCTGCCCGAGCGACTGGGCCAGGGAACCTTGACCCGGGTCTGGACCTCGGCGTTGCGGATCTCGGCTGCGGAGGCCAGCCGTCGGGTGCGGGCCGCGGAGCAGCTGAGCCCACGAGGGTCCATGCTGGGTCAACCGCTGGACCCGGCCCGGCCGGTGCTGGCGGCGTCGCAGCGGGCCGGGGGTGTGAGCACCGAGCAGGTGCAGGTCATCCTCCGCGGCCTGGCGAAGGTCGACCGGCCCGGTTTCGACCCGGCGGAGGTGGATCGGGGTGAGCAGACCTTGACCGGGTTCGCGATGACCTTCGGGCCGCGGGACCTGCAATTGTGCGTCGACCGGTTCGTGGACCATCTCGACCCCGACGGGAGTCGTCCCCGCGACGACCTGAATGCTGACCGCCGGCACGTCGAGCTCCGCTCCCGGCTGGACGGCAGCTGGGTGGGAGAGCTCCAGCTGACCGGGACGCTGGGGGCAAAGCTGCAGGCGCTGCTCAGCCCGCTGGCGAAGCCACGGATCAACCTGACCGCCGGGCCTCGGGGTGGGTTGGTCGAGGGTCGCGACGAACGGACTCACGGCCAACGCCTGCATGACGCCCTCGAGGACCTGTGCGACCGGTTGCTCCGCGCCGGTGGGGTTGCGGACTCCGGCGGGGTTCCGGCCACCGTGATCGTGACCCTGGACGTGGACGACCTGATCGCCCGGACGGGTTACGGCACCACCTCTGACGGCACCCTGATCTCCACCCGGGAGGTGCTGAAGCTCGCCGCTCAGGCCGAGATCATCCCGACGGTGCTGGACCGCTCCGGGGCAGTGCTCAGCCTTGGCAGGAGTCGCCGGATCGCGACCCGTACGCAGACCCTCGCGCTGATCGCCCGGGATCGCGGGTGCAGCTTTCCCGGCTGCGACCACCCACCCGAGTGGTGCGAACGACATCACATCCGCGAATGGGCAGACGGCGGACCCACAGATCTCAACAACCTGACGCTGCTTTGCCGATATCACCACCGCCACTTCGCCAGCCGCGGCTGGGTGTGCCGGATGAGACCCGACGGGATACCTGAGTGGATCCCGCCTCGGCACGTCGAGCCCGACCAAACCCCCATGATCAACACCCGGATCCAAGCCGAGCGACACTCCCATGAGCTCGCCGCATGATCACGCCCTGGTCAGGCTCTGCGGCTGTCCTCGAGCAGGTGGGCCAACTGCTGCACGGCGTAGACATAACCGCGCACGCCGGCGCCCACCACGACCATGTCGGCCACCCCGGAGACGTAGGAGTGGTGTCTGAACTCTTCTCGTCGGTGCACGTTGGAGATGTGCACCTCGACCACCGGCAACCCGATGGCGCTCAACGCGTCCCGCAGGGCCACGGACGTGTGGGTGAGGGCCCCCGCATTGATCACCACCCCGGAGCAGGTGCTGCGGGCGTCATGGATCGCGTCCAGCAGCACGCCCTCGTGGTTGCTCTGCACTGCGGTGACCTCGAAGCCCAGCTGCTCGGCAGTGCTGCGGGTGAGGTCCTCGACGTCCACGAGCGTGCTCGAACCGTAAATCTCGGGCTCGCGGGTGCCCAGCAAGTTGAGGTTGGGCCCGTTGACCAGCAGCAGGCGCCGGGGGTGGGCGGGGGAGTTCACACTCGTACGCTATCGCCCCCGCCCCACCTCGAGGGGCTAGTGGAGCAGCCAGCCGATGTCGCCGGCCAACGCTTCCGCGGCCGCCGGACCCCAGCTGTCGTCGTCGTAGATCTGCACTTCGGGTCGCTGGTCGCCCTGCAGCGGCGCAAACGCCTTGAAAGCCCCCTCCAGCCCGGCCGAGCTGGTGAACAGCGACCGGTTGCCGGTCAGCACGTCGAAGATCAGGGACGTGTACGGCGCCATCGCCCCCTCGGCCACATTGGCCAGGTTGAGCGAGGTGCAGGTCTCCGCGGGTACGACATCCGGGCCCGGCTTCTTCACGATCAGCTGCATCTCGATCGCACCATTGCCCTTGAGATCGAAGATGAGCACGTTCGGGATGTGTCCGACCGAGTGCAGCGGCCCGTCGGAGGGCCTGAACACCAGGCTCACCTGCTGCGCTCCGACGGCCATCTTCTTGCCGGTCCGGAGCAGGAAGGGCACCCCCTGCCAACGGCTGGTGTCCACCCACAACCGCAGCGCGGCGTAGGTATCCGTCGTCGAGTCGTCGGCGATGCCCTCGGTCTCGCGATAGCTGCGGTACTGGCCGAGCACGACCTCGTCCGGATCCAGCGGCCGGAACGCGGCCAGAACCGACTCCCGGGCGGATTGGAGGTCCGCCGCACCCATGCTCACCGGTGGCTCCATCGCGACCTCGGCCGCCACCTGGAACAGGTGAGTGACCACCATGTCCAGCGCCGCGCCGGTGGCGTCGTAGAAGCCAGCCCGGTCGGCGATATCCAGGGTCTCAGGCACGTCGATCTGGACCTGGGCGATGTGCTCGGCGTTCCACAGGTCCCCGAACATCCGGTTGGCGAAGCGGGTCAGGTGCAGATTCTGGGTCGCCTCCTTCCCGAGGAAGTGGTCGATCCGGTAGACCTGATCTTCGTCGAAGACGCTGTGCACCAGCTCGTCGAGGGCGTAGAAGCCGTCCAGCGAGCTGCCGTACGGCTTCTCATAGACCGCCTTGGTCCCGGCCTGGTTGAGCTGGTGGGCCCTGATGGCCTTGGTCGTCTCCTCGAAGGCCACCGGCGGGATGGCCAGGTAGTGGATCAGCGCCGGGTTTTCCCCCAGTTCGGTCTCGGCCTCGCTGATCACGTCCAGCAGGCTGCCAGGGTCGTGGTCGGCGAAGCCCCCACCGGCGAAGAGCACATGGGCCGAGAATGCCTGCCACTGCTCGGCGTTCGGAGCGGTGGCGAACTCGGTCAGCACCTCGTGGATGTGGTCACGGAAGTCCTCGTGGGCGACATCGCCACGCCCGTTTCCCACCAGCTTGAACTTGCTGGGCAGCAGACCGCGGGTGAAGAGCTCGTAGATGGCCGGCAGCACCATCCGCTTGGCCAGGTCACCGGTACCGCCGTACAGGATCAGTGCGGTCGGTTGCTGCGGGGTCTCGGAATCAGGCACGCTGGCATCATGGGCCATGACCAGGACGCGGGTGACGGGGGGGCCAATGCACGACGGATTCGATTTAGAGCGTTTTGTGGCGGCGCAGGACCAGGGCGGGACCTACGCCGCGGCCCTCGCCGAGCTGAGGCGCGGCACCAAGACCAGTCACTGGATGTGGTTCGTCTTCCCCCAGATCGCGGGTCTGGGTCGCAGCCCGATGGCCCAGGCGTACGCTCTGGACTCGCTTGCGCAGGCTCGGGACTACCTTGCCAATCCGGTGCTCGGTGCTCGGCTGCGTGAGTGCAGCCAGGTCCTTGCCGGGCTCCAGGGCCGGACCGCGCATCAGATCTTCGGCCCGACCGACGCCATGAAGCTACGTTCCTCGATGACCCTGTTCAGCCGTGCAGCCGCGCCGGAACCCGTCTTCGAGACGGTGCTCAACCGGTATTTCGAGGGGGTAGCCGATCCCGAGACGCTCAGTCGGCTCTGAGGTCAGGAGTGGCAGCCGTCAGCGGGGGAATTCCTCGACCCGCAGCGTCTTGATCTGACCGTTCTCGTCCAGGTAGCGCACATCCAACCCGCCCACCCCCGCGGAGGCCACGGGGCTCGCGGGCGCCGGGCTGGGGGTCTCCGGGACCGGATCGGTTCGACCGCAGCCCGCCGCGAAGACGAGGATGACCGCCAGCGCGCCCAGCGCTACGCGGAGGGGAGGTCGGGCTCCGTGGGATCTCATCAGGTTCAGGTTATCCGGGACAGCAAGGCTGGGTTGGACGCTTGCGGGCCTGACTGCGAGCCTGGAGGGCATGACCGAGAACAAACCCGTGTCTTGCTGGCTGACCGACATGGACGGGGTGCTGGTCCACGAGGAGCAGGCGCTGCCTGGCGCACCGGAGTTCATCCAGGCCCTGCAGGACAACGGCCGCCGGTTCCTGGTTCTGACCAACAACTCGATCTACACCTCCCGGGATCTGCGGGCCCGGCTGCTGCGGAGCGGGATCGACGTGCCCGAGGAAGGCATCTGGACCTCGGCGTTGGCCACAGCCCAGTTCCTGGCCGACCAGAGTGCCGGAGGTGCGGCGTACGTGATCGGGGAGGCGGGTCTGACCTCCGCGCTGCACGAGATCGGCTTCGTGCTGACCGAGCGGGATCCCGACTACGTCGTGCTCGGGGAGACCCGCACCTATTCGTTCGAGGCCATCACGCGGGCCATCCGGCTGATCGAGCGGGGAGCTCGCTTCATCGCCACCAACCCGGACGTGACCGGGCCGTCGCCGGAGGGTTCGTTGCCCGCAACCGGGGCGGTGGCCGCGTTGATCACCAAGGCGACCGGGGTCAAGCCCTACTTCGTTGGCAAGCCCAACCCGTTGATGATGCGGTCGGCGCTGAACCGGATCGAGGCGCACTCCGAGACCACGGTGATGATCGGGGACCGGATGGATACCGACGTGATCTCGGGGCTGGAAGCCGGTCTGCGTACGATCCTGGTGCTGACCGGGTCGACCAGGGCCGACGACATCGGCCGGTTCCCCTACCGGCCCACGCGGGTGGCGGACTCCATCGCCGACGTGGTGCCGCTGATCGCTGAGCTGGCGCCGCCCGAGGAAGCGGAGCTGTCGGCCGACTGAGCCCAGCACACCAGGTCGCTCGCCTCGGTCACTCAGCTCGGCCGATCTCGCCGCCGCGGTCGGTCAGGCCGGGGAGTCCGGTGTGCGCCGGGGCATCAGGGCCACGGCCAGGGTCAGGGCGACGGCTACGGCCGCGGTGGCGACGAAGACCTGGTGCAGGGCCGGATCCAGCTGGGCGACCGGAACACCGGCAGCCGTCGTGGCGCCATGATGGCCGACCCGGATTCCTAGACCCGCGTTCACGATGGCGCCGAAGACCGCCACCCCCACCGCGCTACCCATCGAGCGGGCGAACAGATTGGTGCCGGTCACCACCCCCCGCTCGCTCCACCCCACCGCGGATTGCGCGGCGATCAGGGTGGGGCTCGCGACCAGACCCATGCCGAGCCCGATCCCGAGGCAGGTTCCGGCCACCTGCCAGACCGAGCTCTCAGCCGAGAGCAGCAGCAGCGAGGCCGCACCCGCGATGACGATCGCCGACCCGATCAGCGCGGTGTACCGGAAGCCGATCCGCAGATAGATCCGGCCGGCTGCTGCGGCGGCGACCGGCCAGCCGATGGTGAGCGCGGCCAGGGCGAAGCCGGCCACCAGGGCCCCGGTGCCGAGCACGCCCTGGACGAACAGCGGGATGTAGGACGTGAGCCCGATCAGCATGACCCCGACGGCCAACGAGGCCGTGCTGGTGCTGGCTAACAGCCGTTGGCGCAGGACCCAGCCGGGCAGAATGGGTTCGGCAGCGCGCCGCTCCACGAAGGCGAAGGCGACCAGGGCCGCGACCGCCGCGGCCAGGATGGCGATGCCCGGTGCAGACGCCCACTCCCACATCACGCCGCCCTCGAGCAGTCCGAGGATGAGCAGCGAGCTGCCGACGCTCAGCAGCACGGCACCCGCGAAGTCGATCTTGTGTTTGGTGCGCCTGACGTCCTCGCTGAAGTGCCGGAACAGCATCCAGGCCGCGAACCCGCCCAGCGGGACGTTGACGAAGAAGATCCAGCGCCAGCTCAAGAAGTCAGAGAAGACCCCGCCCAGGGTGGGGCCGACCACTGATGAGACGGCCCAGACGCTGGCTACGTAGCCCTGCACCTTGGCCCGCTCGGCCAGGGAGTAGAGATCGCCGACGAGGGTCATGGCGGTAGGTTGCACGGCCCCGGCCCCGAGGCCCTGCACCGCCCGGAAGGCGATCAGCGCGGGCATGCTCCAGGCGAAGCCGCACAGGACGGAGCCGAGAACGAAGGCTCCGATGCCGATCAGCATCACGGGCTTGCGGCCGACGATGTCGCTGAACTTGGCGAAGATGGGGGTGGAGACGGCCTGGGCGAGCAGGTAGATGGAGAACAACCAGGGGAACTGAGCGAAGCCGCCGAGGTCGTTGACGATGGACGGGACCGCGGTGGCCAGGATGGTGGCGTCGATGGCGACCAGACCCACACTGAGCATCACCGCTAGCAGCACGGGTCCTCGCTCGGAGCGCAGACCCACCGAGGCCCGGGTGATGGTTTCTGGTTGCGCCATGTCTAGCCCAAACCCCGGCTGGCCGTGATGCATTCCCGGGCTAACCGTTCTCAGCGTGGCGGATTGTCTTCGACGATCGACCCCGACTCGCCACCAGGACGAAGGGTCGACGAACCGGCACCCGGTGTTTGCACTCACCTGGGGAGAGTGCTAAAAATGAGTTAGCACTCTCCATGCGAGAGTGCTATCTCCACTATCGGTGAGGTCCCCATGGGCCGTCCGTCGCGGGCACCGTTGGGGAGTGAGACACATCTACTAGCCAACGAGCAGCCGGCTGGCCCGGTTGCACGCGGGAGGACTCGCGAGACATGCCCAAACTGATTGCGTTCAACACAGAGGCACGCCGCGGCCTCGAGCGGGGTATGAACACCCTCGCCGATGCCGTGAAGGTGACCCTCGGCCCGAAGGGCCGCAACGTCGTGCTGGAGAAGAAGTGGGGTGCTCCCACCATCACCAACGATGGGGTGAGCATCGCCAAGGAGATCGAGCTCGAGGACCCGTACGAGAAGATCGGTGCCGAACTCGTCAAGGAAGTTGCCAAGAAGACCGACGACGTGGCCGGTGACGGCACCACCACGGCGACCGTGCTGGCTCAGGCGATGGTCCGCGAGGGCCTGCGCAACGTGACCGCCGGCGCCAACCCGATGGGCCTCAAGAAGGGCATCGAGAAGGCTGTCGCCGCCATCGTCGAGCAGCTCGCGCTGACCGCCAAGGACGTGGAGACCAAGGAGCAGATTGCCGCCACCGCGTCGATCTCCGCTGCCGATCCCCAGGTCGGCGAGATCATCGCCGAGGCCATGGACAAGGTCGGCAAAGAGGGTGTCATCACTGTCGACGAGTCCAACACCTTCGGGATCGAGCTCGAGCTCACTGAAGGCATGCGCTTCGACAAGGGCTACATCTCGCCCTACTTCGTCACCGACACCGAGCGGATGGAGACCGTCCTCGACGATCCCTACATCCTGATCGTCAGCTCCAAGGTCTCGGCGCTCAAGGACCTGCTGCCCATCCTGGAGAAGGTCATCCAGGCCGGTAAGCCGCTCGTGGTCATCGCCGAGGACGTCGACGGCGAGGCTCTGGCCGCGCTGATCGTCAACAAGATCCGCGGCACGTTCAAGTCCGTCGCCGTCAAGGCCCCGGGTTTCGGTGACCGCCGCAAGGCCATGCAGGGCGACATCGCCATCCTCACCGGTGGTCAGGTCGTCAGCGAAGAGGTCGGTCTCAAGCTCGACGGTGTCGACCTGGAGCTCCTCGGCCAGGCCCGTCAGGTGCTGGTCACCAAGGACGAGACCACGATCATCGAGGGTGCCGGTGACACCGACGCCATTGCCGGTCGGGTTTCGCAGATCCGCAACGAGATCGAGAACTCTGACTCCGACTACGACCGCGAGAAGCTGCAGGAGCGGTTGGCCAAGCTCGCCGGCGGCGTGGCCGTGATCAAGGTCGGCGCGGCCACCGAGGTGGAGCTCAAGGAGCGCAAGCACCGCATCGAGGACGCCGTTCGCAATGCGAAGGCGGCCGTCGAGGAGGGCATCGTCGCCGGAGGCGGCGTGGCTCTGCTCCAGGCAGCGAAGAACGTCTCGCTCGACCTGGTCGGTGACGAGGCCATCGGTGCTCAGATCGTCTTCAAGGCCGCCGAGGCCCCGCTGAAGCAGATCGCCTTCAACGCTGGTCTCGAGGGTGGGGTCGTGGCCGAGAAGGTCCGCGGTCTGCCCGACGGTCAGGGTTTGAACGCTGCCAATGGTGAGTACGTCGACCTGGTGGCTGCGGGCATCATCGACCCGGCCAAGGTGACCCGTTCGGCGCTGCAGAACGCAGCCTCGATCGCGGCGCTGTTCCTCACCACCGAGGCCGTCATCGCCGACAAGCCGGAGAAGGCTGCGCCCGCTCCGGGTGGCGGCGACGGTGGCATGGGCGGGATGGACTTCTGAGTCCACAGCAGTACTGAACGTCAGCAGGGGCGGCCCATCCGGGCCGCCCCTGCTGCGTCCTTGCGCCGCAGTCACGTCCGTCCGCAGACCGGTGACCCCTTCGACGGCCCCGACGTCGTCCCCGAGCTGCGTCGGATCCGGGAGTGCCAGTCGCCAGTCGCCAGCGACAGGCGGGCGGCGGTTGCCCCCGGGGCTGATCAGGGCACGGCTTCTCGCGGGATCGGTCTTCTCGCGGGATTGGTAAGGGTCCCCGACCCTGACTGGCTGGCCGGGCGCGCCAGACGGTCCAGTGTGGCGGTAGCGTACGGGGCACGTCGGGCGCTGACTCTGCTCGGCTGATGAGGAGGGAATCCGTGGCCGACACCCAACTGGTGGTCGACGGGCACAACGACCTGCCGTGGGCGATGCGCCAGGTCGGCTACGACTTCGACGTGGTCGACCTCGCGACCCCGCAGCCTCAGCTGCAGACCGATCTGCCCCGGCTGCGCGCGGGCGGGGTGGGCGGGCAGTTCTGGTCGGTCTTCGTCCCCGGCAACCTGAGCGGGGACCGGGCCGTGACCGCCACCCTGGAGCAGATAGACGGCGTCTACCAGATGATCGAGCGCTATCCGGACGACTTCGCCCTGGTCACCCACGCCGACGGGCTCGACCAGGTGCTCACCGGGGGCAAGCGGATCGCCAGCCTGCTGGGGGCCGAGGGCGGCCACTCGATCAACAACTCCCTGGGCACGCTGCGGACGTTCTACCTGCTCGGGGTCCGCTACCTGACCCTGACCCACAACGAGAACACCGACTGGGCCGACTCGGCCACCGACGAGCCGGTGCACGGCGGGTTGACCGACTTCGGCCGTCAGGTCGTGGTGGAGATGAACCGGCTCGGCATGCTGGTCGACCTGTCGCATGTCGCGCCCACGACCATGCGCGACGCCTTGGGCGTCGCCCAGGCGCCGGTGATCTTCAGCCACTCGTCCTGCCGCGCGGTCTGCGACCACCCGCGCAACGTGCCCGACGACGTGCTGGGTCGGCTCGCAGACAACGGCGGGGTCTGCATGATCACCTTCGTGCCCCACTTCGTCAGTCCGCGGGTCGCGGCCTGGGCGGCGGAGGTCAACGATGCGGCCGTCCAGCAGGGCATCGACACCCACGACTGGGCAGCGATGGATTCGTTCTACGCCCGATACCCGGTCCAGCCGGCCCCGGCGACGTTGCATGACGTGGTGGCCCACCTCGAGCACGGCCGGCAGGTCGCCGGGATCGAGCACCTCGGGCTCGGGGGTGACTACGACGGGGCCCCGGCGCTGCCGGTCGGGTTGGAGGACGTGTCCGGCTATCCGCGGTTGCTGGACGCACTACGGGCCAAGCACTGGTCCGCCGCCGATCTCGAGCTTCTCACCCACGGCAACATCAGCCGGGCCCTGCGCGACGCTGAGCGGGTGGCCCACGCGATACGCTCGCCGGCGTCCAGGTGAGCGCTCTGCTGGAGGTGGCCACGCTGCACGCCGCAGACGCCGAGCGGGCCGAGGCCGGTGGAGCGGACCGGCTGAGCCTGCTCGACCGGTTGGGCCCCGGGGCACTATCCCCAGAACCCGCGGTCCTCAGCCAGGTCCGGCGGGCCACCAGCCTGCCCGTCCGGGTGCTGCTGCGGCTGCGGGAGGGGTTCAGCACCGATGGTGGCGAGCTGGGCCGGCTGCAGGGCCTGATCAGCCGTTATCGCGACGCCGGGGCGGACGGCCTCGTGCTCGGCTTCCTCAACGCACACACGGAGGTCGACGCCGGCGTCCTCACCGAACTGGTGGGCGGGGCCGATCTCGGCTGGACCTCCGGCTGGACCTTCGACCGGGCTGTCGACTCCTGCATCTCCACCGACCGGGCCTGGCGGGAGCTGCGCCAGCTGCCCGGTCTGGACCAGGTGCTGACCGCCGGTTCCGCGCGCGGGGTCACGGAAGGGCTCGACGAGCTCGTCAGCCGGGCCCAGGCGGACAGCTTCGCCCGGTCGGTGATCATGGCCGGCGGCGACCTGCTGCCCGAGCACGTGCCCTGGCTGGCCCGGGCCGGCGTACGCGCCTTCCACATCGACGCCGCCGCCCGCCCCCTGGGTTCAGCCAAGGCCTACGTCGACGCCGACCTCGTCCGCACCTGGCGGACCCTGATCGACGACGCGGTGGGGCGTAGCGAGCGGTGACGGTGCACATCGACCCGCCGATCTGGCCCGGTCACGGCCAGCTCTGGTCGCACCTGGTCAGCGACACCTCCTACGCCGAGCTGCACGACTTCGCAGCGCGGATCGGGCTGCCACGGAAGGCCTTCGACTCCGACCATTACGACGTCAGAGCCGAGCGCTACGATCAGGCCCTCGCAGCCGGGGCCCGGACCGCCAGCTCGCGCGAGCTGGTGGTGATGCTGAGCGCTGCGGGGCTTCGGCGACGCAAGATCTCCCGACTCGCCACGCCCTCGGTCTGAGCCCTTCGCAGGCTTCGACACCACCCCACTCACCGATCCCCCGGCCGACATTGCTTCGGGTTGCGCCGCTGCCCGGCTGCCGGTCGCGGAGCCCGCGTTGGTTGGCTAGCCACGATAGGTGGGCTTGGGGGGACATCCTGGTTCTGACGCACTCGTGGCTGCGACAGGCCGGGTGGATCGACCTCAGGGGTCACCGGCGTCGCAGAACCAGAATCGGGGGTGATCCTCAGGCGACGAGCTCAGCCGGCAGGTCCGCAGCATGCACCACGACCAACGACGAGACGGCACGAGTCAGGCAGACGTAGAGCCGACGCAGCCCGGTCACCTGGTCGGGCTCCCCGGCCACGATGTCAGCCGGCTCCAGCAGCACGACGTGGTCGAACTCCAGGCCCTTGGCCAGGGAGGCGGGCACCAGGTCGACCCGGGTGGCGAAGGTCTGGATCTCGGCCCCAAGCAGCTCGTGCGGGAGCTGGGCGTCGTCCAGAACCGTGTGGCACGCGGCGGCGGTCGCGTCGGCCACGATCACCCCGATGGTGCCCTCCTGGGTGAGGGCGCTCTGGACGGCCCTGACCAGATCGGCCGAGGTCGTGGTGCTGCGCCGCAGGTCCAGCTCGCCCCGGTGCCGGCGTACGGAGTGGGGTGGGGTCAGGGCCGGCGCAATGCTGGGCAGCAGCCGGGCGGCGAAGTCGATCACCGCGCCGGGCACCCGGAACCCGGCGACCAGCTCGGTGATCTCGGCGGCCGGGTGGCCGAGATGGGCCAAGGACTCCCGCCAGGAGCGGGTAGCCCAGGGTGTGGTCGCCTGGGCGAGGTCCCCAAGCACGGTGACCGACCCCGTGCTCGCCCGGCGTCCCACCGCACGCAGCATCATCGGGGACAGATCCTGGGCCTCGTCCAGAATCACGTGACCGAGGCTCGGCGTCCGCTGCAGCAGATCGGCGGCCTCGTCGATCAGCACCGCGTCGGCGAGGGACCAGCGGGCGGAGCTGATCGAACGGGCCGGCTTGTGCATCACGATCAGCTGTTGCTCGACCTCGCTCAGCACGCCGTCGGCCGCCGCCCGCAGGAAGTCCGGGTCGCCCAGCAGCCGGAGCACGAGCTTGGCCGGGTCGAGAGCCGGCCACAGGGCAGCCGCGTACGCCCGGACCCCTCGGCTGCGGGCGACCGCGTTCTGCACCCGGTCGTCGGGGGAGTCCCCGGCTGCCTCGATCCGGAGCAGCACGTGGTGGGCCAGCCGTTGGGGCAGCATCGCCCGGCCGGCCTCGTAGCGGACCCCCCGCCGTCGCAGCTCCTCGACCAGCTCGTCGGCCCGATAGGCCGGCACCCGCCACTGGTGCGCGCCACGTGGGACCACCAGCGGCCCGGCCGCCGTCCGCAGGCCACCCCACGCGGCCCGACTCAGCACTTCCGCCATCCGGGCGTCGCCCTTCACCAGGGCGGCCGGGACCGGGTCGAGACCGCGGATCGCGACGTGGTTGGCCTCGGTGACCAGGGAGGCGACGGTGGCCTGGGTCGCGTCGATCTCACCGAGCGCCGGCAGCACGTCGGCGATGTAGGACAAGAAGCTGTCGTTGGGTCCGACCACCAGGACCCCGGACCGGGCGAGCTGGTCGCGGAAGGCGTACAGCAGGAAGGCAGCCCGGTGCAGGCCGACCGCGGTCTTGCCGGTGCCCGGTGCACCCTGGATGCACAACGACCGGCTGAGCTCGGCGCGCACGATGGTGTCCTGCTCGGGCTGGATGGTGGCGACGATGTCGCGCATCGGGCCGGTCCGGGGCCGTTCGATCTCGGACTCCAGGATGTCGGAGTTCGGCTGGCTGACCGGCTGGGTCAGCTCCTCGTCCTCGTACGCGGTGAGCTGACCATGCGAGAAGCCGAAGCGGCGGCGACGCCGTACGTGCATCGGCTCGCCGGGTCTCGCCTGGTAGAAGGGCAGCGCCATCTGGGCCCGCCAGTCGATCACCATCGGTTCGTCGCCGGCGGCACCGGTGACGTGCCGGCGACCGACGTAGAGGGTTTCGTCGTTCTCAGCGCCGAGGTCGGCGGCGTAGTCGAGCCGGCCGAAGAACAGCGGCACCGTCGGATCGTCCTCCAGGGCCTGCATCCGTCGGTGCAGCAGCTGGAGCAGGTGCTGGGTGGAGACGTGGTTCCCGCCTTCGGCGCGTAGGCCGGCGGTGTGCTCGCGCATCTGCTGGAGGGCAGCTCGGGAGTCGGTCAGGTGGGTGCGCTCAGCATCGAGCACGTCAGGAGGGTCTTCGGGCATGGTGACAACTCCGAGTTCACTCGGCACTGGTGTCGGAGGGCGAGGGAACACGTTACGCCCATCCCCCTCGATCGTCCACGCCGTCAACCCAACCCCACTCCGAGGCGCCTCGACGGACTTTCTAGGGTGAGTTACGTGACTTCATCTGAGGAGACCGTCCGGACGTACGAGCCAGTGGCCAACCCCGCCGACCGGCCGCGCAAGACCCGCACCACCGTACGGGTGCTGCTGCTGGACCCGGCCGCCAAGACGCTGTTGTTCGAGGACAGCGACCCGGGGCTGGAGGATGCGGTGTGGTGGGTGACTCCCGGCGGGGGGATCGATCCGGGTGAGACTGAGGCGGAGGCGGCGCTGCGCGAGGTGGCCGAGGAGACCGGCTACCGGCTGACGACAGCAGACCTGGTCGGTCCGGTGGCCCGGCGGCACGTCGTGCATGGCTATTCCGACCAGGTGATCGAGCAGGACGAATCGTTCTACCTGGCCAAGGTGGACACCTTCGAGATCGACACCTCGGGGCACACCCCGGACGAGCAGCTCACCTTCAAGCAGTTCCGCTGGTGGTCGATGGAAGAGCTGAGGACGACCGACGACTGGGTCTGGCCGAACGAGCTGGTCGAGCTGCTGCACCTAATCGAGGAGCCGGAACGCTGGCCGGTCGAGCTGGGCACCCAGGAGGAGTCAACCGTCCTGGACGTGCACTGATCTTGTCCGATCGCGCTCGAAGTCTCTCCGTCGGGGTCTGTCGGGATCGCAGGTTAACCCGCGATCCACGCACTTTGCCCAGGATATATCGCGGGTAAGGTGCGCAATTGCTGCGCAGAGTGACCCAGGTCGAGGCTCACGGGCAGCGGGCAGCGGGCGGGCCTTGGTCAGCGTCCGCTTCGGCTCAGCTCGCGTCGGCCGCCGCCTGCAGGGCCGCGATGTCGAGTTTGCGCATCCCGAGCATGGCCTGGGTGGCCCGGGCGGCGCGACCAGGGTCGGGATCCCCGAGCAGCGAGGCCAGCTGGCGCGGCACGACCTGCCAGGACAGCCCGAAGCGGTCTTTCAGCCAGCCGCACTGGCTCTCCTCGCCACCGTCGGCGAGCAGACCGTCCCAGTAGTGGTCCACCTCGGCCTGGTCGGCGCAGTCGATCTGGAACGAGACGGCTTCGGTGAAGTCGAACGCGGGCCCGCCGTTCAAGGCGGTGAAGGCCGTGCCGTCCAGCTGGAAGTCGACCGTGATCACCGAGCCCGGCTGGCCAGGTCCCGCCGCCCCATAGCGGGTGGTGTTGATGATCTTGGAGCCGGGAAAGACGGAGACGTAGAATTCCGCCGCCTCCTCGGCCTGGTTGTCGAACCACAGGAACGGGGTGATGGCGGGCATCTCGGTTCTCCTATCGGCGGGTGCGAGACCGGAGTGGTCCGCACCTCTACCGACTCGACTCGGCCCCCGAAATCACCGGGCGGTCACTCCGCGGCGATCGCGTCCTCGGCGTCCATGATCCGGTAGCCATAACCCTGCTCGGCCAGGAAGCGCTGCCGGTGGGCGGCGAACTCGGCGTCCACGGTGTCACGCGAGACCACCGCGTAGAACCGGGCGGTCACCCCGTCGTCCTTGGGTCGCAGGATCCGACCCAGCCGCTGCGCCTCCTCCTGTCGGGAGCCGAAGGCCCCGGAAACCTGGATCGCCACCTGGGCCGTGGGCAGGTCGATGGAGAAGTTGGCCACCTTGCTGACCACGAGCAGGTCGATCTCACCGGTCCGGAAGGCCTCGTAGAGCTTTTCCCGCTGCCGTACGGTCGTCTCGCCCTTGATCAGCGGCGCGTCGAGGCGCTCCGACAGCTCGTCAAGCTGGTCGACGTACTGCCCGATCACCAGGGTGGGGGTGCCGCGGTGCTTCGCCACCAGGTCGACCACGACGTCGGTCTTGGAGTCCACGGTGGCGGCCAGCCGGTACTTCACGTCCGCCTCGGCCACGGCGTACGTCATCCGCTCCGCCTCGGTCAGGGTGACCCGGACCTCGATGCAGTCGGCCGGGGCGATGTAACCCTGGGACTCGATGTCCTTCCACGGCGCGTCGAAGCGTTTCGGCCCGATCAGGGAGAAGACGTCCCCTTCGCGACCGTCCTCGCGGACCAGGGTGGCGGTCAGCCCCAGCCGACGGCGGGCCTGCAGGTCGGCGGTCATCCGGAAGACCGGGGCGGGCAGCAGGTGAACCTCGTCGTAGATGATCAAGCCCCAGTCGCGGGCCTCGAAGAGCTCCAGGTGCGGGTGCACGCCACCGCGCTTGGTCGTGATCACCTGGTAGGTCGCGATGGTCACCGGGCGGATCTCCTTCTTGGCCCCGGAATACTCCCCGATCTCCTCCGCGGACAACGATGTCCGCTTGATCAACTCGTCGCGCCACTGCCGGGCCGAGACGGTGTTGGTCACCAAGATCAACGTGGTCGCCGACACCTTGGCCATGGCCGCGGCCCCGACGATCGTCTTGCCGGCACCGCAGGGCAGCACCACGACCCCGGAGCCGCCGTGCCAGAAGGAGTCGGCCGCCTGGTCCTGGTAGGGCCGGAGCTCCCAGCCGTCCTGCTCCAGCTCGATGGCATGCGCCTCGCCGTTGACGTAACCAGCCATGTCCTCGGCCGGCCAGCCCAGCTTGAGCAGCACCTGCTTGAGGTGGCCCCGCTCGGACGGGTGCACCACGACCGAGTCCTCGGCGACCCGGGCTCCCACCAGCCCCTTCACCTTGGCGCTGCGGAGCACCTCGGTCAGCACCGGTCGGTCGGTGCTGATCAGGATCAGACCGTGCGTCGGGTGCTTCTCGATCCGCAGCCGACCGTATCGGTCCATGGTGTCGGCTACGTCGACCAGCAGCGACGTCGGAACCGGGTAGCGGCTGTAGGTCAACAAGGTGTCGACGACCTGCTCGGCGTCGTGGCCGGCGGCCCGGGCGTTCCACAGGCCCAGCGGGGTCAGCCGGTAGGTGTGGATGTGCTCGGGGGCTCGCTCCAGCTCGGCGAACGGGGCGATGGCGATCCGACAGGCCCCCGCGTCGGGATGGTCGATCTCCAGCAGCAAAGTGCGGTCGGACTGGACGACCAGCGGTCCGGGGCTCTCGGTGGCGGCCATCAGTTGGTCCCCTTCGACGTTGCAGTGGGCTCGGGCGTAGATAGGGGGCTGGTGGTGGGTTTCGGAAGGCCGTCCGGCTCGGTCGAGATCTCGTCCGACGGGGTCGGCCCTGGGGTTGGCTGAGGCTGTTCGGTGGGCTCGGGCGAGCTGGACGGCGGTGCGGACGGCGGGGTGGACGGCGGGGTGGACGGCGGGGTGGACGGCGGGGCGGACGACGACGGCTCGGGCTCGGGCCGGGTGACCAGGACGCTGGGTGAGGTCTCACTCGCGTTGCCGGCGGCGTCCACGGCCCTGACCTGGACGACGTGGGTGGCGGTGTCGTCGTTGAACCAGGGCACGCTCACGTGGGTCTCGACCGTGCTCGCGACGTCGAAGCCGTTCAGCCAGACGTGGTAACCGATCACCCCTACGTTGTCGCGGGCGGGCGGCCAGTTCAGGCTCAACCGGTCGGCGGTCACCGTCTCGGTCTTGATCTCGCGGACGGGTTGCGGCGGCTCCTGGTCGGCCTTCTCCCCCGGGTCGTACGCGGTAGCCACCCGGGTCGGCCGGGGCCCGGGCGGGTGGGTCGCCTCCCTGGGCCCGGGGTCCGGTCTGGAACCCTGATCGGAGCGGGTTTCGCTGGGGGTGGCGGGCGGCTCCGGTGGAGGCTCGGGAGCGGTGACCGACGATCGGCCTGGCCGCGGGTTGGCCGAGGCGGCGGCGGCAGCGACCGGGGTGGTCGACCGGCTGCTCGGTCGAGTCCGGGGTTGGTCGTGGGGCAGGTCCGACCCGAGCTGTTCGGGGGAGCGGGCCAGGCTGGGTACGAGATAGAGCCCACCCACGCCGAGGGCGCAGACGGCAAAGACGATCAACCGCCTGATCGTCACCGCATGCACGGGGCAGAGTCTACGGTCGGGGTTCAGCCGGAACGACGGATGAGATGCGCGCCAGCGGAATCGTGATGACCCTGGCGCTCTGCCGGTCGACCGCCCGTACGGTGCCGGCGCCCAGATCCAGCGGCGACAGCTCACGCTCGGTCGGGCTGCCGTCGGCTCCGACGTAGGCCACCCGTACGGCCACCGCGTCGCGGGTCGCGGACCGCAGCTGCTGGAGCGCGTCGTCGGTGCCGGGGCCCAGGATCGGGTCCCGGCGTACGGGGTGGTCGAGCTCGGCGGCGACCAGACCGGCGGCGATGTCCGCGGCCAACACCTCGGGCGGCGCCGGGTCGCTCACCTTCCGGGCGGCGCGCTGCCGACCGGGGGCGGTGACCAGCTGACCGCCCGCGTCCTCCACCGCCGGGGTGTGCCCCAGCTCGCGGAGCAGCGCGACCACCTCGGCCGCGTCCACGTCCGCGATGAGCAGACCGGGAGACACGGCGCGCAGCCCGAGAGCCCGGGCGTGCGGGTGGCCCAGCATCGCGGCGGCCTGGGCCCCGTCCTCGACCCGGACGTAGCAGCCGGCGGACCCGACCCGGATGGTGCCGTGTCGACGGGCGACGTCGTTGACCAGGTAGGCGAGCGGCTGGGGCACCCCGGTGCTGGAGTGCCGCTCCAGCCAACCGTGCACCTCGTCGGCGGACCAGCCGGCGTCGAAGGCCCGGCGCAGCGACCCCGCGCTGAACCGGAAGACCCCGCCGCCGCCGCGCGACTCCTGATCGGCGAGGAGCC
>JAABUN010000572.1_pt1 | contig 93155 bp, 85 predicted proteins | sample 5559311 | NCBI WGS metagenome assembly JAABUN01 (sample SAMN10711877, study PRJNA513370) | rock metagenome | isolation source: Antarctica rocks | place: Antarctica: Victoria Land, Siegfried Peak sud | reverse complement strand
CTCAGCAGAGCCTACTTCCGCTTCACCCGGTAAACATAAATGTAAAGTTATTTTAGTACTAAACTTAAACTGTACATTTAAAGCAGGATTATCTCTCAAAAATGTAAACTTTTCTTAGGACGAGACAAAGTAAAAACAATTTGCAAGTGCCCTAAATTTTACCGGACGCAGTCCTGCTGCCATTTTAAATTTAAGTGCCCTGTGGAACACTTAAACCAGGTGATGTGTTTTTCATTAATGAGGAACAAAGAACATTTGCATCTATTGACTTAACAGGTAATTTTATCTCAAAAGTAATTGTTCCAAAAGCACTCAATGAATTTGCTATTCCTCAATCAAGCTGTCTTCGGGAAATATTTCAAGACAAGATTGCCTAAATTGGTGTAGATATTTCTCACCTGCTTCTTGGTAATTAGAATTGATACAACCACTAAGTTTACCTTTTTCATTAGTTCCTTCATAAATTGTAGTAAAAGCATCATCCGATATATTTCCAACTTTTGCTTTGTAAATATTTTGTACTTTTTTTAGATTTTGAAAAGAACCTTGTACCGTTATTGATTTCATGATGAAAATTTTTAGATTTTGGAACGTTTTATAAAACGGTCTGCAACACGAAAATAAACGAAATTTGAATCCTCTTGATAATCATATTTTTCCATTGCGTAGTTCAAATTGGCATTGCGCTAATAAGATTATCACAAAGTCCTGATACTTCCAAGATTTGCAAGACTATCAAATTGTTATCAACCTCGCCATCTCAAACTCTTTATCCACACATGTGCAACACTCTCCTGTCTTGCCACACGTAATACTACCTTTAGCCAATTTTTTAAATCGGTGCTTAGAGGTGTTGTTTAAGCAAAATTTGAGAAAAGCTGAATAAAGAATCAAAAGGTACAAGTGTGCGACGCAACAATGTTGAAGAATGTTATTCTGCCGGTAACCAAAAAAATCTCATTCTTATAACAACTCTTTAGCGCCAGATTAAAACGTTTTGCTTTTTATTAAGATAGACAATTGTAATATTTATAAAAATATTCAACATTAACCCTGAGAGCTATGATCGCAGTACTGAAAAGATGTTTGTGGGCAGCAGCGCTGGTTTTGGCGATACAAAGTCATCCGTTTGCGCAGGCTACATTGGCTAATATGGACCCTGATGCTGATTTTAAACTGGCTAAAGAGCTTTACCAGAAAGAACAGTTCAGCCTTGCTTACCCTCTGTTTAAAAATATAGCTGATGGTAATTATCCTAATAGCAAGCTGCCGGTAAGTACGCAGCTTGAGGCTAAGTATTATACCATTGTTGCAGGTCTTAAAACGGGTGAATCAACTGCCGAGGCTGCTGCCCGCACCTTTATAGACGAGGAGCATAATGAGCCGCGGATACAGATGCTGAGCTACCAGTTGGGTGAATATTATTACCGCAATCAAAAGTTTGAAAATGCGCTAACCTATTACGAAAAAGCGGGCATTGACAACCTGAGCAATCGCGAGATCGCGGAGATGAAATTTCACCATGGTTATGGCTATTTTACTATGCAACAATTTGAAAATGCTAAGCCATTGTTTAATTCTATAAGACAAATACCATCTGACCCTAATTATCTTGATGCCAATTATTATTTTGGTTTTATTTCTTTTTATGAGAAAAACTATAAGCTGGCAATGGAGTCTTTTCGTAAGGTGGAGAACGAGCCGAATTATCAGAAGGTGGTTCCGTACTACATAGCAGAGATATTGTACTTCGAAGGCGATAAGGACAAAGCAATAGAATACGGCGAGGCTAAACTGAACAGCGGCGGGCAGTATTACAACCTGCAACTGCAGCAGTTGATAGGCCATGCTTATTTTGAGAAAAAGAATTATAAAAAAGCCCTGCCTTACATGCAGGAATATGTGAGTAAAACAGATAAGGTGAGGCGTGAAGATTTGTACGAAATATCATACACTTATTACCAAACAAACCAGTTGCCAAAAGCCATTGCCGGTTTTAAAGAGCTGGGTGGAAAAGAAGATACCCTGGCGCAAAACAGCATGTACCTTTTAGCTGACTCTTATTTGAAGATGGGACAGAAGGCAAATGCAAGAAGTGCTTTTTTGTTTTGTTCATCTAACAGCAGCAATCCATTGCAAAAAGAAATTTCTGCTTTTAATTATGCAAAACTTTCTTTTGACCTGGGTTACCAGGATGTGGCATCAAGTGAATTGCAAAGTTTTGTCAGCACTTATCCTAACTCTACGTATGCAACTGAAGCAAAAGAATTGTTGGTGAATGTACTTGCAAACACAAATAATTATAAAGATGCCCTGGTTCTGTATGAAAGCCTGCACGGCAAGAGTGAAAGTGTGAAAAGAGTGTATCCTAAAATTTTATATGGCAGGGCAGTAGAATATATAAATGAACAGCAATTGGTAAAAGCTGATAGTTTGCTTAGTGATGTTTTACAAATGCCTTACAATACTGCACAATTACCGTACACATACTTTTGGAAAGGAGAGATAGCTTACAGGCTTAATAATCCTGACCTTGCTATTGAGTATTTGACCAACTATTTAAAAAACCCGCTAACGAGTGGTGAAGTAAATGTAACAAGTGCAAAGTATGATTTGGGGCATGCTTATCTGCAAAAAGAAGATTACAGGCAGGCACTTGGCTACTTTGAGCAAATAATTAAGAATATAAATTCAGGTTCATCTGCTGTGGAGTTAGATGCTTACCTGCGCAGTGCAGACGCTTATTTTATGAACCGTAATTTTAAGCAGGCGCAGGATATGTATGATGTTGTTTTAAACACTAACTCATCTTCTGCAGACTATGCTTTGTACCAGAAAGCAATCATTTCAGGTGCAGCTAACAGAAATAACGATAAAATAAATCTGCTGCAATCTTTAGAACAGCGTTACCCTTCTTCTTCGTTGATTCCTGATGCAAATTTCGAGATTGCAAATACTTACCTTTCCCAGGAAAATTATCGCGCTGCTATTGCTCCTTTAAATAAAATAATAAAAACGCCTAATGCTTCTGCGCTTCATCCACAGGGTTATCTGAAACTGGGAGTGGCGTACTTTAACCTTGAAAACAACCAGGAGGCTTTAGGCAGTTTTAAAACGTTGATTTCTTCTTATCCAAATTCAGCAGAAAGTGATGCTGCAGTAGAATATGTACGGGATATATTTATACAACAACAGAAGCCTGCAGAGTTTGTCTCTTTTATGAGAGAAAATGGTAAGAGTATCAGTTACACAGAAGAAGATTCTATTACCTACGCTTCTGCTAACATACGTTATAATAACAACGACCAGCAAAATGCCTTAACCGGTTTTAAAGATTATCTGAATAAATTTCCAAACGGCCGTTATGCAATTGATGCCAATTATCATATAGCCGAAATGTATAATGGTAAAAAAGATTATCAGAATGCCTTGATTGGTTATGCCTATGTTGCTTCTAAAGCGCCAAATAAGTATGCAGAGAAAAGTGTGTTACAGGCAGCACGTATTAATTTTTTTGAGTTGAAAAATTATACTGATGCAGAATTATATTTTACGCAATTAAAAGGTCTGGCATCGCAACCTGATATACAACTGGAGGCAATGCGGGGATTGCTTCGTTCGCAATATCGTTTAAATCAATGGAAAGACGCAGTAACTAATGCACAGGAATTATTAGCTAAAAAAGGTATAGCCACAGATGATAAAATGATGGCCAATATGGTGATTGCAAAAAATTATCAGTTAAACAATGAAACTGACCTGGCAGCATCAACCTATAGAACAGTGATTGCGTTGGGCAAATCAGAATTTGCGGCTGAGGCACGTTACCAGTTAGCATACATATTGTGTCAGCAAAATAAATTTTCAGAATCTGAAAAGGCAGCTTTTGAAGTGGTCAACAAGGCGGGCTCTTACGAATACTGGACGACGAAATCATATATTCTTTTAGGAGAAATATACTGGAAACAAAAAGATTATTTTAATGCAGAAGCTACGTTAAAAAGTGTTTCAGAAAATGCAACAATACCTGAACTGAAAGAAGAAGCAAAGAAGAAGCTTGATGAAGTTATAAGTGAAAAGAACGTCAACAGTAAAGTTTCTTAAAGGCTGTCCAAAAGTTTATTTTTTTTACTCTGCGAATCTCAGCGTTGCCTTTTCTCTGTGCTCTCTGCGTTTAAAGACAATTAACCGCAGAGAAATACAAGAGTTTTCGCAGAGGGCCGCAGAGAGAATTCGATTAATTATTTAAACAGAATTATGAAAAAAATCATCTTAATAGTATTATCAGTTATCATCTTTTCATCATTAGAAGCACAGAAAAGAAGTACGCAGGTTTTTGATACAACAAAAAATACAGTCGTTATAACCTCTGCATACAAGCCTGTTTTAAAACCTGCTGCTAAAATCAATTTCAGTGCAGCCTCGCCTGTTGCAGACACTTCCAGGCCAACTCTTTTGTATAATGTGCCTTCACAAAACTTGTTTTTTACGTATCAGCCGGCGGCACTTAAGCCGCTTGCACTTTCTATTGATACTGCAATAGCCTGGGAAAATTCAAATTTTATAAAGGTTGGTGTGGGTAATTATCGTACGCCTTATGCACAGGCTGGTTTTTCTTTTGGTGATGGAAAAAATTCTATTGTCAATATTCATGCAAAACAAATATCACAAAAAGGAAACCTGCCCTTTCAGCAATACAGCCACTCCAATGCAGATATATTAGGTGTTTTCAGCACACAAAGCAATACAGAATGGCGCGGAAAACTAGGTTTTGATAACAACAATCAATACTTTTATGGATCACCTGATGCAGTAAAATATACAAAGGACAGTTTGCGTCAAACCTTCAATACTTTGAGTGGTATGGTGGGTTTTAGAAACAAGGAAGTAAACAGCTATGGCATTACTTACGACCCGACAGTGTCGCTGAACTTTTTTGGAGATAACAGAAAAGGCAGGGAAACGAGCTTTGTTTTGAATGCTCCGCTTACCAAAACATTCACTGAAAATTTCGCATTTAATGTTGGCCTTACTGCTGACCTTACTAATTATAAAACTTACAACAGTGACAAATCTATAAGTAATAATCGTTTCTATATAAGCCCTTCTTTAACAGCAAAAAGAGAAAACTTCAGTTTAAATGCAGGCATAACTCCGTCATGGGATAACAAGGCATTCAGCCTGCTTCCAAATTTCACTGCCCTGATTAAAGTGAAAGATGAACAATTTGTTCTGCAGGCTGGATGGATAGGATATTACCAGAAAAACACTTATCAGACATTGGCTGCATTCAATCCCTGGATAGCTCAGCCTGCAGCTTTGGAAAATACAAAAACAAAAGAATCTTATTTTGGTTTTAAAGGCTCAGCCGGAAGTCATTTCTCTTACAATGCAAAACTTTCGGTTTTCAGTTATAAAAACATGCCTTTATTTTTAAATGATACGCTCGATGGAAAAACGTTCAGGACAATCTATGAGCCCTCGATGAGAGCATTGAAAATTCATGGCGAAATGGGGTATACATTCCAGGAAAGATTTAGCCTGCTTGCAGGAGCAAGTATTAACCGTTACGCTGGCTTAGAGCAAAATGACAAAGCATGGGGATTGTTACCGGTTGAGATAAACGGAGCTTTGCGTTGGAGGATTTTAAAAGACCTGCAATTTAAATCTGATGTGTTCATGTGGGATGGTCCTCGTTATTTAACCAAATCAGGAGACAGTAAAAGGCTAAAAGGAGCTTATGATGTAAATGCAGGAGTTGAGTTTACCATAATGCCAAAGCTGAATTTGTGGCTGCAGTTTAATAATATTCTTAATAATAAATACCAACGCTGGAACCAATACGAGGTATTAGGCTTTAATGTCTTGGGAGGAATTGTATATTCGTTCTCCCAAACGGCTAAATAAAATGTTTCAGTTATTATATAAATACTTAATTCTAAATAAAAAAGCTATTGTTCCTGGTTTAGGTGTTTTCTCCATAGATCGTAAACCTGCAAAGCTTGATTTTGCCAATAAAGTATTCCTGTCGCCCACTTCAGAAATAAATTTTAAAGCCCAGACATCTGATGATGATCGCGGGATGTATACTTTTATTTCACAGTTACAAAAAATTGATGAATTAGAAGCTGCAGGACGTTACAATGATTTTGCAAATAAGCTTAAAGAAAATCTTGAAGAAAACAGTAGTGCCGAGTTACCCGGTATTGGAGTGCTATCGAAAAATGCAGAAGGTCAATTATTTTTCAAGGCAACAGTACAATTAAATGATTATTTTCCTCCTGCTAATGCAGACAGGGTGCTAAGGGAAAATACTGAACATCCAATATTGGTTGGAGACCGTAACCGTACCAATAAACAAATGAAAGAACTGCTCGTAGATGAGCCGGAAATGCGTTCTCACGTTAAAGATCCCTGGTGGATATTTGCAATCGCTCTTGGTATTATTGGCATTGCAGCTATTGTTTATTATTATTTGCATAATGGGAATTTGCAGTAAATTCTCTTCAACACATAGGCACATAGACACATAGGCTTTACACAGTATCTTTTAATCTTCTTCTATGTGTTTTTCTATGTGCCTTATGTGCCTATGTGTTTAAGTTCTCTTTACCACATAAGCACTTACCCTAATTCACATGCAAATTAATATAAACCCACAGGCAAAATAATCTCCCATTGATTCGGTTGCTTTATACGAAGGGTTTTATAATCGAGTAAACGGCTATAGCGTATGCCGAAAGAAACATCCTGCTGGTTCCACCATTTGGTATCGAAAAACAATTCTGCACCTGCAGTTCTGAAGAAAAATTTATTGCCTGATTGTAAGCTTTTGACCTGGGTGTAATCGTAAAACCCATTTGCCCTTATACGTTTGAAATAAACAATGTTACCGAAACCCCAATCAGGATACATTAAAGGAAAATGATAATTAGAACCAAACCTCCACATGCGCGGAAAGTTAACGGCAGAATAACCACGGGAAAAAGGAAAACTGTTAGGAAATGAATAATCCTTCATCGTATCACGCTGCTGGTAAGCGACAGATAAAACGATATTATGGTTTGTCAAAAATCCGGGCAAATAAAGATAACCCGAGGCGAGAAACTGGCTGGCAGTATACTTGTTAATTATACTCCGGTATCGAACCAACAGCGTTTGCGCCCATCGAGGATGTATATGTTGTGCAGCTTTTTGTATCTGTCCTGAATATTGCACCTGGCCTTGCCAATAATTAAAACTTCGGTCACGAAGAATATTTTTACCGATCCCGCTCCATTTCACCTGCTGATTATTTAGTGTTCCGCTTACCGTAAGATAGCGATATTGACGGCCAGCAGAAAAGTTTAAAGGAAGTTGCAGCCCGGCATTTGCATTAAATTCATTATAAAAAAAGGTGGTATCGGCATTGTAATACACATTTCGATCCCACGTTTGGCTTACTCCGATCATTGGTTGTATATACCATCCTCCATAAATAGTGTTAATGCCTGCCCGGTGACTGCTTTCGTTCCTGTTGTAGGTATATGAAATCTCTGTCCGAAGTGTATTTAAAACATTTTCACCCAAAAGAGTTAATGAGATTTCAGGGTCACTGTAAGTTGGCTGGAGGCTATGAAAATTAAGCAGGTTAAAAGTTTTATTATATTTCCTGACTGTAAAGTTTCTTGTTTGAATGTTTTCAAGAGTAGAAGCCTTTTCCTGCTTAAGTGCTGTTGGGAGATATAAATCAGGTAAAGCACCTTCTTTTTCATCTGGAGGTTGCCACAATAATGTTTTAGAATCTATAGTAGCAAGCCGGTATCCGTTGGCAGTAAAATTAGAAGTTATCAGTCTTTTTCCTGTATTGTCGTAAACAGCCTGGTAATAACCGGTAGGATTTACAGCAACGCGAAAAGTTTGATTCTTGCTTTCAATAAAAGCCCATATTTCATCGCTCCCCTTGTAAGAACTGCTGAAGAAGATGGTATCGCCCTGCACTGTTGGGAAACCAACGATGCGATTTGAAAAGGGGAATAATTTTGTTTGTTTCCCCGTTGCAAGGTCTATTTTCAGCAAAGACATTCTTCCGTCTTCATTTCGTGCGGGCGAATAAACAGATGAGTCATTTGCAGAAAACTTAGGATAGGTATATACAATGCCACGCTCCGCTTTTGACCTGAATAGCGTTTCACCTTTAAGGCTTACAGCTATCAGGTTAGACATCTGGTTTGTCCGCATTTCAACAGTAATTATTTTTTGGCCATCATGTGAAATATCCGGTGAAAAGTATCGTTCTTTATTGGTTATTTTTTTTGTTTCGCCGGTTACAGCATCCATCATTTTTATATCGCTGTATTCACGATAGCCCCACCTTTTATCAGCTTTGAAAGAGGCATAAACAATTTTACCATTGTTGTAAGAAAAGTAGTCATCGTTAGCAATATCTCTTACACCAATTTTTTTCTCGTTTCCATCTTCTGAAATTTTGTAAAAAGCAGGAATGTGGCGATAGCTGGTTTTTAAAACTATTAGTGAAGCATTTGAGTCTATGTAGGGATATTTATAATTAGTAACATAGTCTTTTTGCGCAGGTGTTATGTACATGGCTGCCCTTCCTTTTTCCTGCAGCCATTTTTGATTATAAAACGCAAAAGCATCTGCGACAAATTGCGTATAAGAAACTCCGGCATACTTTTTAACTGCACTCTGCCACGGATAAAAAAGCGGTCTGAATGACGCCGCATCGTGCGAAACTTTTTTCCAGAAATCTGCCCCATACTTTTCGCGTCCGTACCCTACCAGCAGGTAGCCAAGCTCATAATGGCCGGGAACATAATTGCGCAACGATCCATTTCGTAGCTTCATATAAGGATACTTTTTTTGCTGTAAGTACAAAGACTTGTAGCCATTAAAAAAGTTGGGTAACCTTCCTCTGCCCTGCCTGCTTAAAGAAGTTTCATCAAAAATAGCATCACCTTCAAAAAACCAGTTTGGTACTGCAGCAGCGTTAGCAAGCGCCTGGCCCTGCTGTCCGAATAATACACTTGCTGCTTTAGATAAACCGACATTAAAATTGGAATATTGCTCTACATGCCGGTACTCATGCACCGATAAATTATCCACCCAGTTTAATGCACCTAATGAAAAACTGTTTTGCGGAGCAAACAAATAAAACTCACTCCGGTAAGGACCTAGGCCTACGTAAGCATTGGAAATAGTGGCTTGATTTTGAAGAATGATATTTATTTTTCTCAGCCGGTTTCCTATGGTTGATGTATGATTTTTTTGAAGCTCATGTATTACCGTTGCCACTCTTTCACCTGCACTTTCAAGTCCGGCAGGGAAAATCACACGGGCAGTATCAGTATTGATTTGTTGCCATTTTATAGAAGAAGGATTACCGCCAAATTCCTGGGCTTTAGCAATAATTGTAAAAAAAGCCAAAACACCCGAAACAAAAATATTGCGCAAGCCCTGTTGCATATTGACCTTTTTTAATTATTGCAATAGTAAAATGATAAAAATCTATACCAAAAATTAAAGAGAATAAGCCTGTATAATACCAATAGAATTAAAACAGATATTTTTATAAATAGATTTATTTTTCAATAAATTTTACGACACTTCAACTGGCTAAAAAATGAATGTGAGGAACGGTTAGGATAATAAGCATTTTAATAAAGGTTAAAGACTAACGATGACTGGAAAGATTTGATATCCTATAAGTTTTTCCTTTTTCTGCAGGGAAAGTCAAAACATATCCATTCTTTGTTCGGCGGGCTTTTACACTCATACCTTCTGCTCTTACGGGAAGACCGGTTCTTAGTCTACATAAACCGCCTTTTATAGATTTAACTGTTGCTGTAGTTAACTTATGATTTTTCCAATCCATCTCTACTTCAAAATTGCCTCTTGCTTTTAAACCCTTTACGTGTCCCTCTTTCCATGCATATGGCAGGGCAGGCAACAGGTGTATCTCGTCGAGATGACTTTGAATTAGCATTTCTGTCATACCTGCAGCTCCGCCAAAATTACCATCAATCTGGAACGGAGGATGGGCATCAAAAAAATTAGGGTAAGTACCACCTGCACTGCCCGAATACTCGGTTCCCTGTTCGCCGGTTGCATGCAGCAATTGACGCAGCAGTACATATGCATGATCACCATCGAGCAATCGTGCCCAGAAATTGATCTTCCATGCTTTGCTCCAGCCTGTACCGCCATCTCCTCTCAGCTCTAAAGTTTTTTTAGCGGCAGCAGCAAATTCCGGTGTTACAACAGGCGAAATCTGGTGACCGGGATGAAGGCCAAATAAATGTGAGACATGCCGGTGCTTAGGATCCACATCTTCCCAGTCTTTGTACCATTCCTGCAGGTTGCCTTTGTGGCCGATGTGCAAAGGATATAGTTTCTTTTTCTTCTCTATTAACTGTTGTCTGAAATCGGTATCAATTCCCAGTTCTTTTGAGGCGTCAATAAGATTAGTGAACAAATCCCAAATGATTGACATATCCATAGTTGTTGCTACTGATACACTTCCCTGTTTGCCGGGAGCATAATAAAAATCATTTTCAGGGGACAAAGATGGGGCGGTAACGAGATAGCCATTTTTATCTTCTACCAGCCATCCGAGACAAAACTCAGCGGCACTTTTCAGTAAAGGGTAAGCTTTTTCTTTTAAAAATTGTTTATCGCGGGTAAACTGGTAATGTTCCCATAGATGCTGGCTAAGCCACGGGGCGCCCATACTCCAGTTGGCCCATTTGGGATCGCCTTTTCCTAAATCGCCAACGGGGTTAGACATAGCCCATATATCAGTATTATGATGTGCTACCCAGCCCCCGATATTGTAAAACTCTTTAGCTGTAACCTTACCTGTTGCCGCGACATTTGTAATCAGGTCAAATAAGGGCTCGTGCATTTGAGAAAGATTGGTTACTTCTGCCGGCCAGTAATTCATTTGAGTGTTGATATTAATTGTAAAATTTGAACTCCAGGGTGGTCTTAATTCCATATTCCATATACCTTGTAAATTTGCAGGAGTGCCTCCTGGCCTTGAAGAGGAGATCAATAAATAACGTGCATAGTTAAAATACAAGGTCTCAACTCCCGGATCATAACCGCCTTTCGAATAAGCTATCAATCGCTTGTCTGATGGCAAAGAAATATTTTTATTATCTGCAGTATCTTTTAGTGTAAAGGAGAAACGGTCAAAAAATTTATGGTAATCTGCAAGATGATTATTTAATAATGACTGATAGGGTTTTTGAGCTGCCTTTTCCAGGTATTGTTGAGCAAGTTTAGCTTCATCTTTACCTTCTTTATCAGGGCATTTATCAAACCCGTTAAAACTGGTAGCGGCCGATAAAAATAAAACAACTTCAGATGCATTACTTACATGAATGCCTGAAGTGTCTGTTACCACTGTTCCGTCCTTTGTTACTGCTTTCAGCCGCATCTGAAAACGCATGCCATTGCAGCCAGTGGTATCTTCATAAACAACCGGTTGCCGGCCTGCTTCGTTATAATAACTGGGGTTTATATGAGAAGGAGCTTTACCTTTCATAACCAGTTCATTCTTGGCTGCTGCAATTTTTTGATAATGCAGTACACTTTTAGAAGCAGCCAAAAAATTTAATTGCTTAGGCTTGTTTGATGTCAGACGCACAACAATTACCTGGTCAGGTGCAGATACAAAAATTTCTCTTGTAAAGGTGGTTCCATCAATTGTGAATTTTGTAGTAGTGATGGCGTTGGGAATATCAAGGTCACGATAATAAGAAGATGGGGAAGAGTCTGTAAAGTTTTGTTTTATAATTAAATCAGCTAAAGGCAAATACGATTCAGAATATAAGCCCTGCATTTTTTTAGTCAGAGCATTTGCTTTTGTATAATCTTCCTCTTTTAATAAAGCTACTCTGACCTGTGGTAAATAATTGTGTGCTTCCGGATTTTGATTTGTCTTTACCGGGCCGCCACTCCACAAGGTGCTCTCATTTAACTGTATTAACTCTTCACCAACTTTTCCAAAAACCATAGCCCCCAGACGACCATTGCCAATCGGCAAAGCTTCCGTCCATACTGAGGCGGGTTGCTCATACCGCAGCTTTAAGTTTTGCTGCGCGGAGACATAAGTAATTACCGGGCAAACGCACAGCATTAAAAAGGATCTTTTTCTTATCATAATATTTTAAAACAAATAAAGAGATTAAGCCAAGGTACATTAAATCTGTTTTAAAGGCAAAGCAATTATTCCGGCAGACACATTCACCATTTTAAAGGAGCAAGATATACAGCTTTTTTTTTCCTAAAAAGAGGGGAGGATTGTTGTGTCTGACATGGAGACACAAGTCAGAGTGCATAAAGGAACAAATGTTAGTTATCAAAATAATTCTTAAGTTAATGTCATAGTCGTTTATAATAATAATTAATTTACTATTTGAGGGAAAATCCGCTACGATTTAACAATAGCACATAATAGCGCCTCTGCATATCAACACGTTTTAGCTTACATTTGCGGAAAATCCCGGAGATGAAAAAAACACACGTAATCTTATTGGTTTTAATAGCTATATCTATTGCAGTTCTTATAAGTTTTATGGGTGATATTACCACCTACGATACGGTTACTTCGGCTAAGGAAAAACCTGGAAAGTTTGTACATCTGATCGCAAAAATGGAGAAAAATTCCATGAATTATGATCCTATAAAAAATCCTAATTATCTTTCTTTCACTGCTCTCGACTCTTTAGGAAACAGTATAAAAGTGATTTACAAAAATACAAAACCTGCCGATATTGAAAAAAGCGAAAGAATTGTTTTGAAAGGAAGAGTACAGGGTGATCATTTTGAATGCCAGGATATTTTGCTTAAATGCCCTTCAAAATATAAAGATGATATGAATGCTGCTAAAAAAGAATTAGGAACTGCAGCTAATTATGAAACAAAAATAGGCGAGAAAATTAAATAGTGATCATGGAATTTATCGGTGAACATTTATTACCAGGACAAGCAGGACACTTTTTTGTTATACTTTCTCTGGTGGCTTCTTTAGTAGCCACCGTTGCTTTTTATAAAGCAACAAATACTTTCGGATTGGGTGAAAAAAACAGTTGGCTTCGTATTGCCCGTGGAGCATTTTTATTAGAGACAATTTCAGTGATTTCAGTATTTATTTCACTTTACTATATTATTTCAAATCACCTGTTCGAATACAAGTATGCCTGGCAGCACAGCAGCCGCGCATTGCCGGTTGAGTACCTTTTAAGTTGTTTTTGGGAAGGGCAGGAGGGAAGCTTTATGTTGTGGAGCTTCTGGCATTGTATATTGGGCTGGGTGTTGATATGGAAAGCAAAAACATGGGAAGCGCCTGTAATGACAGTGGTCAGTTTTGCCCAGTTTTGTCTTGCCACCATGATTACCGGACTTTATTTTTGGGGCGCAAAGGTCGGCAGCAGTCCTTTTGTGCTTCTGCGGCATGAAAGCTTTTTTGACACTGCCCCTATATTCAAAGATGCAGCAACAGGCCTGTTGAGAAAAGATTATCTGACATTGTGGAAAGATGGTAACGGGCTAAATGCTCTATTACAAAATTACTGGATGGTTATTCACCCGCCCGTATTGTTTTTAGGTTTTGCCTCTACCATTGTGCCTTTTTCTTATGCTATTGCCGGATTATGGAAGAAAGATCATATCGGCTGGACTAAACGTGCTATACCCTGGGCAGCTTTTTCTGCAGGCATTTTAGGAGTTGGAATTATGATGGGTGCTGCATGGGCGTATGAAAGCCTTACTTTTGGTGGTTACTGGGCGTGGGACCCGGTGGAAAATGCGTCACTTGTTCCCTGGTTGGTTATGGTTGCAGGCCTTCATACAAATCTTATTTATCGCAGCACCGGTTATTCTTTAAAAAGCACGTATGCTTTTTACGTACTTAGTTTTTTGCTTATTTTATATTCAACTTTTCTTACCCGGAGCGGCGTATTAGGCGATACTTCTGTGCATGCCTTTACCGACCTTGGAATGAATGTGCAGTTATATCTTTTTTTAAATGTATTTTTTTGGATTCCACCTTTTATTGCTGCAAAAACCAAAAATCATCGTCTGGCGGTTTTGGGTCTTTTTATCGCCCTGAATGTTTTAAGTTATTTCTTCAGTGTTTTTTCACTTGTTTCAGCGCTCCTTGCTATAGGCGTCTTCTTTTGGTTGCTAAATATTGACAAAGAGATACCAACAATAGTTAAAGAAGAAAATACATACAGCAGAGAATTCTGGATGTTTATCGGATCTCTTATTCTCTTCTTATCAGCTTTTGTCATTACGGTCATTACTTCGCTTCCGGTTTTTAATAAAATACTTAATACCAAGTGGGCAGTTGGAGAAGATCCGGAAGGTTTTCATAACCAGGTTCAGATTTTTGTAGCTATTATTCTGGGCATGTTAACTGCTGCCACACAATACTTTAAATATAAAAACACCGCAAAAGATTATTTTTTGAAGAAAATAGCTTTGCCTACAGCTATTGCTGTATTTATAACGATTTGCATCAGTATCTGGGGCGGCATTGATTATGATAAAAAGGGCATTGGTTTTCTTATAGCCATTCATCTTGGCGTATTTGCAGCCATATATGCTGCAGTTGCTAACGCTTCTTATATATTGATAGGATTAAAAGGAAAGCTTAGATCTGCCGGAGCTTCGATTGCCCACATTGGCTTTGCAATGGTTCTTTTAGGAATATTAATTTCCTCATCGAAAAAATCTGTATTAAGTTACAATACTACGGGCATGTCTCCCTTAAAAGAAAATGAATTTGGAGGACCTTTAGAAAATATCACCCTGGTTAAAGGATTGCCGACTGACATGGTAAAATATATGGTTACCTATATAAAAGATAGCATTAACCCCCGCGACCAAAAACGATATTATCAAATTAATTTTAAGAAGAAAACAAGTAATGAAGAGTTTAATGTTTATCCTGACTATATACAAAATAATAAGGGCGCTGAAGGCGTAACAGCTAATCCTGACTCAAAGCATTTTTGGAATAAAGACATTTTTACTTACCTGACTTACCTGAGTGATCCTGAAAAAGTTAAAGCAGCAGATACATCTGCATTTAAAAATGAAACGGTGCATATAGGAGACACTGTTTATTATTCGAAAGGCTTAATGGTCGTAAATAATGTCGCTGTCAATCCAACCACTGAAAAGCACCAGTTTGCACAAACAGATACAGCTATTGGTCTCAATATGACTGTAATTTCTAACGAGGGAAACCGCTTTAGTGCAATGCCGCTGCTGCACGTAAAAAACGGTAATATATATTCTATCCCTGATACTATAATGGCACAAAGCTTAATTCTGCAATTTAGCATGGTAAAAGATCAGTCAAAAGGCCTGCTTGAAATTGGTGTAAAAGAAAGTTCTGCCGTATTAGACTTTGTTACCCTCAAAGCTTATGAATTTCCCTATATTAATGTCCTTTGGTTAGGTATACTTGTTATGGTAACTGGCATTGTAATGAGCATAGTACAAAGGGTAAAGCAGTTAAGCAGAGCAGTTTAAGGCGAAAAAAGAATGGTAACGGTGTAAAGAATGTTTTAGATGTATAGGTCTTCTGCCAAAAATTTTTACAGAGACGCATAATCGAGCCTACACCGAATTTTAGGTGATAAATATAGGTACTTTCTTTTTTTTATCATTTGGCGACCTTGAAAGTTCTAATACCCGCTTTACCTGATCAAGTGCCCGTCAAATCCTGACTTTACCAGTTGCTCATAGGCCTTCCAAACATCAGAAGGTATCTCCTGGTGAATCTGAAAACCCTTTTCTGCATATACTTTAATTCGTTGCAGATCACCAATCATTATATTAATAACCAGTTCTGCCGGTATTTCATTAGTCGGATAGTCTTTAAAAGAAATTTGAGGTGAAGTGACGATAAGGTTTTTATCAGGCCAATGTTTTTTAAACGTTGCCAAACTTCGCCTTTCCATATATGGTTTTTGAACCACAATAAAAGACTGCGGATCAAGTTTATTTTCTCTCAAAAGCTGTTGGGTAAATAAAATATTTTCTCCTGTATTAGTCGATCTGTTTTCAATTAAAATAGCTTCCCGGGGTACGCCTTTGTCTATAGCAATTTTTGCAAACAAATCAGCTTCCGTCTCAGTCCACACACCTTCTGTTAAACGTCCGAGACCTCCTGAGAAAATTAATATTGGTGCCCATTTCTCAAGGTATAACTCTGCAGCACGTTCTGCTACTCTTGTATCATGGCTGCCTAATACCAATATGCAATCTGCTTTTTCAAGACGATTGTTGACGTGGTGATAATCCCAAATTTGCTTCGCTAAAATTAATGTTTCTTCTGTAATCATAAATAGGGACGAAAATAAGAGCGATTTAAGAATATAATTGGTAATAGTCCAAAACAACAAAGAAAAAGATATACAACTGAAAAAAGGAGTCGGGAACATAAAAAAGCCTCAAACATTAAGCTAACTTAAGCCTGAGGCAAAAGCTACTATATTTTTTGTGTAAGTTGAACAATGAAAAGGTGCAACATTACAATTTAGGATTATCTGGCTTAAAGGGTTTATCAAACGTATTCGCTCCGTGAACTTTAAGCTTCCTTCTGTAAACCTTGTCTTCACAGGTTACATATATGGTGTCAAAATCAGCACCTCCAAAGCAAAGATTAGAAGACTGCCCTGAAGGTAACGGTAAAATAGCGTTGACCCGACCCGTTTGATCAAGAACTTGAATGCCTAAACGCGATGTAATATATACCCGTCCTTCACGGTCGCACTTCAGCCCATCCGACAGGCGTTACCTTCAATATCCGTCTCGTGCAGCCAGCCATAGCGTTGTTTATTAGCCAGAGTGCCATCAGGCTGTACCTGGTAAACCCATACCCAATGCGTAGCTGATTCCGTAACATATAACTGCGTTTGATCGGGAGACAGAGTAACCCCATTAGCATATTTTAATCCTGCATCAACTTCTGTTTTCTCCCTGTTAGGTTTTATAAGAAAAAGCCTGCTTGGTTTTTCACTTCCATCGGGGGAAGTGACATATATATTTCCGTTTTGAGCAACTACAAGGTCATTGCCGCTAATACTGTCTCCCACTACAGTTTCCTTTCCTGCAGCATCATAACTGAGAATTTGTTTCGTTTCGCCTGCCACCACATATCGTTTTCCATCCGCGCCAAATGAGGTACCACTTGCTTTTTTAGCATGAAGGGGCAGTGCAGTTAGTTTACCGTTTCGATCTATTTTATAGGTTTTTGAATTTGGAATATCCTGGTAAAAAATTTCGCCTGCAGCATTTGATGCAGCACCCTCTGTAAATGCGTATCCCTGACCGACGAGTTCCCAATTTTGCCCCGGGATCAGTAGGGCGCTTAAAAATTGATTTTTAGAATTCCCTGCACTAACAGGTTTTGGCCAATCCTTCCAAAGCCAACGCATAGCATCGGGAAAAATTGCGGTGCCATGTTTGCCATTGTGCTGACCTTCTCCCCAAACATGTTGCAGCTCGTAACCGGAAAAGCTTAAGGCTCTCTCCATTGTTTCGTTAGCTTTCCACCAGTCGCCTGCATAGATGTTGAGGTCATTAATACCATCCTGTAGAAAAACACGGAGAGGTTTTGGCTCATATTTACGAATGAGCGTAGGATAACGATCAGCGCCGCGCAATCCAACGTATGTACCGATAGCACTAAATACCCTTGAAAACTCAGTCGGCCGTTCCCACGCTGCAGTGAAGGCACAAACTGCTCCGCTGCTTGAACCGCCTATTGCCCGGTCATTTCCACTTTTAGAAAGTCTTATAGCGCGGCCATCACTTGCTTTTTGCTTCTCAACTTCCGGTAAAATTTCTTCTAAAATGAAACGGGCGTATGCATTACCAAGTCCGTCGTACTCAAAACTTCGGTTGAAACGGTTTAGTGCAGTTGAGGTATCTGCAGCCTTTACTATACCGGGATTTATAAAAACGCCTATTGTGACGGGCATTTCTTTACTGTTGATAAGATTATCAAATACTACAGGAGCTTTCCATTGTATGCCGTCCTGGTTTATATAAACACAGGCAGGTTTTTCAGGACGGTATTTAGCCGGGATGTACACCCAATATTCCCGCCATGTGCCGGGAAAAATTTTTGAATTTTCGAAGGTGAATTTCAACACTTCGCCTTTTGGTACACCTGTATGTTCAATCGAAGCGGGATCTTCAGGGTAAGGTTCAGTCATTACTTGTTCGAATGCCGGCATTTGAGAGAGAAGAAATATAATTACGAATAATTTTTTCATGTTAGTTTCTCGTTATTTCTGAAGTAGCATTAATAAAACAGAGTTTCCTATTTAAAAATTAATAATTTAATCTGTATTGCCAAATATATTTATTTAATTATTCCTTTAAGCTCTTGTTAGGTTCAGAACTTCACTTCCGGGTCAACCCTGCATTGTCCTCATTAAAGCTTTTCTTCCACAGTATCTTATTTGATTTTATAAATCAACACCCGCATTAGCATAAATATGGAAAGATTTTTGGGATATATTTGGAGCTATGAGAAATCAACTTTTATTTAAGGCCATCACTTTACTTTCTTTTGCAATTATATTTTCTACCGGTTGCAATGAGGCCCTGTTAGGGGAAGAAAAAAAAACAGGTTATTTAACTAATCTAAACAAACCCATAAAAGATAAGCCTGTAGAAAAAGTATTTGATACCGCTGCTTACAATAAAATAATAAATGCACTTGCTAATGGTGATACTACAGGTAAATGGCCGGTTAAAGCTCCCTATCCGTTAAAAGGGGCAATTTTACCTTATTACAGAGTGGTTGCTTTTTATGGAAATTTATATTCTAAAAGAATGGGCATTTTAGGAGAAATACCTAAAAACGAAATGCTTAAAAAATTACAGGGAGAGGTAGTAAAATGGCAGGCCGCAGATACTTCACTTCCTGTTATTCCTGCATTGCATTATGTAGCCGTTACTGCACAGGGAACTGCAGGCAAAGATGGTAAATACAGAATGCGAATGCCTAACCATCAAATAGATACAATTGTAAATTGGGCAAAGGAGATTGATGCACTGGTCTTTTTAGATATACAGGTAGCTCATAGTACTGTAAAGGCAGAAGTGCCTGCTTTATCAAATTATTTAAAGATGCCTGATGTTCATTTAGGGATTGACCCTGAATTTTCCATGAAAAACGGTGAAGTTCCCGGGTCTAACATTGGGACATTTAATGCTAATGATATAAATACCGCTATTGATTATTTAGCTGATATTGTAAGAAAAAATAACCTGCCTCCTAAGATTTTAGTAGTTCACCGTTTTACCATGGGCATGGTAAGAGGCGCTGAAAGTATTAAAAAAGTACCTGAAGTGCAGGTAGTAATGGATATGGATGGATGGGGAGATAAGTTATTAAAAAAATCTTCTTACCAACGGTACATTTATAAAGAGCCGGTGCTGTTTGCAGGTTTTAAATTGTTTTATAAAAATGATACTAAAACAGGTGCAAATCAATTATATACTCCAGGGGAATTATTGAAGTTTATGCCAAAGCCGGTTTATATACAATATCAGTAAAATGTATTCTTCCAGGCTTGGGATTTAAAACTGTTTGAAAGGGCAAATCATTGTTAAATTTTGTAATAAAAAAAGAGAGGCTTTTTTGTGGAGCTTCTCTTTTTATTATCAGTAATCTCTTTTGTTTTAAACTATACTTTTTGTTCTGCTTCCACCATTTTCCACGGCAGGTATAACAGCTTCTTTTGTTACTTTCACTTTGCCCCTGTTAGCACGCGCTACACGTGAATAGATAGAAATATTTTTATCAAATAAAAAACGGAAAAGCAAACCTGTGTAAGAAGTATGATACCCGAGTGTATCGTAGTAAGAACTTGCTATCTGTTTTACTTTAGGCAACCTGTTCCAGGCTACAGAAGGAAAATCATGGTGCTCATTGTGATAACCAACATTCAGATTAACAGTATTAAGAACTCCATAGTAGCTCTTTGTTTCCTGGTCGCCATGGGTAAGGTAATGTTCCTGTACCCACCTTGCACCCAAAGGATGCAATCCTATAGAGAAAAAGAAACCTGCTACAAGATAAACAGTGCTTTTTGCTCCAAGAAAATAAACAACGGCAAACATAAAACTAAATTGAACAATCCAGTTAATAATGGTCCACTTATCCCAGATAGCAATTTCTTTCAGGCGAATTGGTCTTAATAGCTGGAAAAGAGGGTAAAACAACAGCCATAGAGCCTTACCTATCCGTGAATTATCTATCAGCCTTGCTTCCCATTCATAGGGCATATCTGCATCAAGTTCTTCCACACCCTGAAATGAATGATGCTTGATATGATATTTTTGAAATGAAACAGAACTTGGAAATACCAATGGAAGATTAGCAATTATACCAGACCAGGTATTTAAAGTCCTGTTTTTAAAAAGAAGATTATGTGCACATTCATGAATACAAACGAATAGTGTATGACAGGCAAAGGCACCAATTAAATAAGCTGCAACAAAAATGCTCCACCATGGTGCATCTTTAAGCAAGGCAGCTAAAGTAAGTTGAACACCTACACAAAGCAATACCACAAGAAAAGTATATGGGTTTCTCCCAATTAATCCCCTTATTTCAGGATGCTTTGTAATTATTTCCTTTGTACGTAGCTTATGCGGTTCACTTTCATCTGACCATCTGAAATTTTTTTCCAAAACTATTTTAATTAGTGTTTATGAAATTTTAGTACAAGATAATCTGTAATTATATAAAAATGCTCAATTTTAATACCAATTGTTGAATTAAAGATAGAGCCACAAAGACACTAAGCCCGCAAAGAGACAAAAACTATAAAAATACGTTATGACTTTTTCACTGAAATTACGCAATTATTCAAACTCTAATTCTGATTTCCTCTTAATCTTTTAAAATCAAAAGCATCTTTTAAAATCAAAAGCATTTTGTTTTAGTAATCCCATCTATCCTCTAATCCAGGTTCAGACAGTTTTATTTGCCAACTGCCCACACGCAGCATCAATATCTTTACCCCTGCTTCGGCGAAGTCTTGCATTTACACGAGCCTTTGACAGGTGGTTCATAAACTTCTCAACCGTTTCTTCATCAGGCTTCATAAATTTAGCAGCATCAATAGGATTGTATTCAATAATGTTTACCAAATCTGCAGGAACCTGCCTGTAAATCTTAATTAATTCATCAGCATCCTTCAGGTTGTCATTAAAGTTTTGAAATAATATATATTCAAATGTTATTTCATTTCCGGTTTGCTGATAGAAGTAATTTAAAGCATCAATCAATGCTTTTATGTTATTGCTTTCATTTATAGGCATTATTTCATTGCGCTTTACATCATTAGCAGCATGTAAACTAAGCGCAAGGTTAAAACGTACTTTATCATCACCCAACTGCCTGATCATTTTTGCAACACCGGCTGTTGATACAGTTATGCGCCTCGGGCTCATTCCCAATCCCTCAGGAGAGGTTATTTTGTCAATTGCTTTTAAGACATTTTTGTAATTCAGCAATGGCTCTCCCATACCCATAAAAACAATATTGCTCAGTTTTTTATTGTAAACCCTGTTTGCCTGTTGATTTAGCAAAACCACTTCATCAAATATTTCATCAAAATCAAGGTTGCGTTTGCGTTCCATATAACCTGTTGCACAAAATTTGCAGCTAAGACTGCACCCGATTTGTGAAGAAACACAAGCTGTCTGCCTGTCATCTGTTGGTATTAAGACGCCTTCAACCAAATGTCCTTCCACCGTTTTAAACCGGCTTTTTACTGTACCATCTTCGCTGTATTGTGTAGTTTCTACCTGTAAAGCCGGTAAGGTAAAATGCTCATTTAATTTTGCCCTCAACTCTTTGCTCAGGTTAGTCATTGCCTCAAAACTGTGTGCCTGCTTTTGCCATAGCCACTCGTATACCTGCTTAGCCCTGAATTTCTTTTCTCCAATTTGCTCAAAATATGTTGCAAGTTCATCAAAGCCGAGGTGACGTATATTTTTTGCTGAATTCATTATGCAAAGGTAAGATGCACAGCTTCTAAAGGAGAATTATAAGATGTAAAGTTTCCTGAAATAGAGATTTAATAATTGAAAAAGAGAGGTCAGATTTTTTCTTTAGTGACAGGCTATAGAATTGTGTTTTATTTCATTGCGTCCTTGTACTTTTATAGCGCTTCATTTATTAATTCGCCTTGCACAACTGTTTTCTGCTCTCCTTTTCTCAAATCTTTAACAACACAATTTCCTTCCTGTAATTCTTTGCTTCCTATAATAACTGCATAAGGTATTCCTTTCTTATCTGCGTATTTAAACTGCTTATCAAACTTTGCATTTTCATGAAAGATTTCTGAAGCTATTCCTTTATCCCGTAATTGTTGCATCAATGAAAATGCAGCTTTACTTTCTGCTTCTCCAAGGTTAAAAAATAAAACTTTAGTTCCTGTTTGTACTTCTTCAGGAAACAGTTTTAATTCTTCCATTACATCATAAATTCTGTCAACGCCAAAGCTGATACCTACTCCGGGTACATTTGGAACTCCAAACAATCCTGTTAAGTCATCGTATCTTCCGCCGCCACCAATACTGCCCATTTGCATACCTTTCGCTTTTATTTCGAAGATTATTCCTGTATAATAGTTTAAACCGCGGGCAAGGGTAAAGTCGGTTGACAGTTGTTGGAAGAAGGATGACGGAAGGAAATTTAATATAAATTCTATTTCTTCAATTCCTTTTTTTCCCGTTTCAATATGAACTAAGAGTTTTTTTAAAGCAGCCAGTTTCTCTTCATTATTTCCATTAATTAATAAGTAATTTTCAATTGTAGCTATTTGTTCTTCATTCAAACCTCTCAGAGAAAGTTCTTCCTTTACTTTCTCCATTCCTATCTTATCTAATTTATCAATGGCAATCGTTATATCTATCATTTTCTCTGCGCCTCCGCACAATTCTGCTAAGGCTGTTAAAATCTTTCGGCTATTGATACGTATTTCGACATCTATTCCAAGTCTTTTAAAAACCGTGCTGTAAATACTTGTTAGTTCAACTTCATTCAACAAACTATTGCTTCCGACAACATCTGCATCGCATTGATAAAACTCACGGTATCTTCCTTTTTGAGGGCGGTCGGCTCGCCATACAGCTTGTATCTGGTAGCGTTTAAAGGGCAGGGAAAGCTGCCCGAAATTCATAGCGACATACCTTGCAAAAGGAATGGTAAGGTCATATCTTAAGGCTCTTTCAGTAAGTCCTTTTACATTCTTCCCCTCCAGCACCATTTCAAAATCTTCTTTTGCCTGAGCATGCTTTGGAGGATTGTCTAAACCATTATTAAGAATTTTAAAAATAAGTTTATCACCTTCTTCCCCATACTTACCCATTAAAGTATCAAGGTTTTCCATTGCAGGTGTTTCCAAAGGTTGAAAACCATATAATTCAAAAACAGTGCGTATAGTAGAGAATATGTAATTACGTTTGTGAACTACTTCTGCCGAAAAATCTCTTGTGCCTTGTGGTAATGTTGGTTTCATGACGCCACAAACCCCTAAAGGGGCTTTTTACCCTAAATCCCGTGGGACTTAAGAATTTTGAAAAATATTTTTATTTATACAATAATGTTTCTCTCCTCCCTTTAGGGCTAAAACTTCCTCTCTTCTCCCTTTAGAGCCTGCTTTTTTTACTTTATGGCTTAATAATGCACTTTGAGAATCGACTTCTGCAAATCTTTGCCGCGCATACCATTAAAATTTTTATGCCGCAAAGGTAATGGGTCAATAGGTTAATAGGTCAAATAGGTTATTAAGTTAATAATTCAATGGGGGTCAAAACGGCATTAGGATAGTAAGACATTAGGTCAATGACGCAAAAGGTGAATAAAAGCTTTGGAACAAATAAGGCACAGGTCATAATGTGAATTACAGTAATTTTAGTTTTAGAATTCAGCTCATTGCTTAACAGCATTTTTTGCTTTCGCAACTTTTATGAAATGTGGATTTAATTAAATAATGCATCTAATGTTTAAGCTGGCATTTATTTTTTATCTTGTTGCACGATATTGTCTAAGTAAATTAGAAATAAATTACATTTAAATTACATTTAAATTCTATTAAGTCAACTGATGCAAAAAATATTGTAAAAGCAGTAAGATGGCGTGAAATTTGAGCTTGAAGACGGCACTTTTACCATATCAATTAAAGCAAGATTATTTAATTATAATTAATTTAAGAAACTTTCATATTATCGTAATTTTATAATTTATCACCTTGCCAAATTCAATAGTTCTTTGAAAATATTTATATTGCCAACTTTTCAAATCAGTATTAAAATGGATAACGGCCAAAACGATTTACGGGATAAAAGGATAAAAAGTCATTCTACCATGCGTTCGTTACTTGATTACACTATGGGTGTATTATATTTGGCTGCTGCTGGTTTTCTGTTCTTCGCTGAAAGGTTTGGTTTTGAAATGGATAATTTTGATACAACCTTCAGGTATATTTTCGGAGGTTTATGTGCGATATACGGTTTTTGGAGAATTTACAGAGGTTTTAAGAAAGATTATTATTAGCTATGATAAAAATGTTAATTGTTTTATTAGTGGGAGTGTTGTTGTTTGGTGGCTGCAAAAATCAAAGGGCGAATAACAAAGAACAGAAGTCTACAGATAATAAAACTTTGCATATAAGCGTTGATGAAAGTTTTGAACCGGTAATTTCTGAACAAATTAAAGTTTTTGAATCTGCCTATCCTGATGTCAAAGTAATTGCAGAATATAAACCTGAGGCAGAATGTATCAGGGATTTAGAAAAAGACAGTACAAAAATTGTAATTATTTCAAGGGAGCTAACCAGAGATGAAACAAAGTTTTTTGACGCTAAAATTGCATTTAAGCCTCAATTTGACCAGGTGGCAAAAGATGCAGTAGCCGTTATTATTAATGTAAATAACCCTGACTCTGTCTTTACTGTAAACGAACTGAAGCAACTGTTAGCCGGAGATGGAAATAAAAGATTAAATGTTGCAATAGATGGAAACAGGGCAACAAGTACTGTCCGATATTTGAGGGATTCTGTTTTAAGAGGGGCTCCCTTCGGAAAAAATATTACAGGCGCTAGAAATAGTGAAGATCTTATAAATTATATTGCAGGTTCAGAAGATGCAGTAGGTTTTATAGGTATAAGCTGGATAACCAATCCGCAAAATAGTGATCAGGAACTTGCAGTAAAAAAGATCAGAACGGCATTGATTGAATGTAGAAATTGTGATAAGGGCGTATTTGCAAAACCTTCGCAACAAACTATAACATTTAATCAATATCCTTTGGTACGGGGATTGTATTACGTGCTTAAGGAGAACTATGCCGGATTGGGATCGAGGTTTGTCGGTTTTTTAAGCACAGAAAGAGGGCAATTGATATTTAAAAGAGCTTTGCTGGTTCCTGTCAGAATAAATTTTAACCGGAGGAGAATTTATATTTAAATAAAAAGTGATTAATAAACCAAATAAAAAAACAAACATGAAGAATCTTACTATTGTGTTATTAGCGTTTTTACTGACAGATTGTTCGGTAAAAAAAATCGCTGGTACATCCCAATTGCCACCAACTATTGCTCAAGCTCAAACGAATTTGGTTCATGGACGGACTACCACTGCTCAACAAGCTTTGGAAAAAAATCTATCATCTAATCCTAAAGATCCACAGGTTATCTATTGGCTTGGACAGACATATTTAGGAATGGATAGTCTTGGTCGAGCAAGACAAGTGTATCAAAATGCTTTGAACAGTGGAGTTAATGATCCATTAATTTGGGTAGGCATGGGGCATGTAGAGTCACTGGAAGGTAATAAAGATGCTGCCCGGCAGCGGTTTGAAGCAGCTATTACTGCAAGTACAAAAAATAAAAGAGAAGATATAAATATTCTTAATGCAATCGGACGGGCAAATGCAGATGGTCCTGCTAACACTGGTGATCCTGCATATGCCGTTCAAATTCTTAAAAGAGCAGTGGCATTAGATCCAAATAATTCTGATGTGTATACCAATCTTGGTATCAATTACCTTAAATTAGGCCCTGATCAGGGTGGCAATGCTTACGAAGCATATAATAATGCTATAAAAGCTGACCCAAAAAATGCCAGGGCAAGATTCAGGTTAGGAAAAATTTTTCAAAGCCAGGGCAACAGCGAGAAATTTTTACAATATTTCAATGAGGCTGTTGCAGCTGATCCTGCTTATACCCCTGCCTACTCTGAACTTTATGACTATTATGCAAACAGAGATGTTAATAAAGCAAGAGAATATCTTGAGAAATATATAGCGAACTCCGATAAGAATTGCAGTACCGACTATTTATTAGCTGATTACCTATTCCGTTCGGGTAAATACCAGGAATCTTTGGATAAAGCAAAAATTATGAGTACCGGGGCATGTGCCAACTACCCAAGATTAAAAGTATTGTATGCTTATAACTACGACAGGCTGGGAGATTCTGCACAGGCAAGGTCAAATATTGAATCTTACCTTTCAGGTATAACCCCTGATAAAATGACGAATTTACAAAATACAAATATTGGTTCTGATTATCTTTTTGCTTCCGCTGTAGTGAGAAAATTTGAGGGTGGTGAAGAAAGTGCTGTCAGTTATTTACAAAAAGCACTTAATTTGGATACTGTCAGAGCTAACAGGATTAAATACATGGATACTATTGCTTTTTTATATAAAAAAGCTGACAAACCCAATGAAAGATTGCAGTGGCTACAAAAAAGCTTTCAACTCAATCCCAACCCTTCAAACTTAGATATGTACAACCTGGCAGATGCAGCTATAGACGCAGGAGATACTGCACTTGCCGATAGTGCTAGCCGAGCTTATGTTCAAAAGTATCCCGACGAGGAATATGGATATCTCTTGTTAACACGTGCGGCTAAAGCTGCGGATCCGGATTCTTCCAGAGGGTCTGCTTTTGACCAGGTTCAGCAGTACATTACTTTTTTAAAAAACCAGGACTCAGTAAAGAATGCAAATAAAATAAAATACCAATATTACTATATTGCTTCAGTTGCTGCAGATAAACTAAAGGATTACCCAACATCATTGGATGCAATTAATCAAATTCTTGCTATAGATCCTGCCGATACATTTGCTTCGCAGGCAAAGCCGGTCCTGGAAAAAGCTGTGAATCCGGTAAATTCGTCTTCAGGAGGAGGTTCCGGCACTAAAAAATCAGGGACATCGACACGAAAGAAAAAAGGAGCTTAACTAATAAAAAACTCCCCGTCTTTACCGGGGAGTTTTTTATTAGTTATACGATTTTGAGCAGACTTCTTATTTTTACAGACAAAATTTTAAAAACATGTACCTTTTAGATGCTGCAATTGCAGAAGCAAGTTCTTCAGCTAATTATTTTCCTATTGGCATTCAATTTTTATTTGCTATTGGTTTTGTAGCAGTGATGATGGGGGCAACTCACTTTTTTGGTCCAAAAAGAAGTACTGACGATAAACTGCAAAACTTTGAAAGTGGAATAGAATCTGTAGGTAATGCGCGCCAGCCTATGGCAGTTAAGTATTTTTTAGTTGCGATACTGTTTGTATTGTTTGATGTAGAGGTAATCTTCTTTTATCCCTATGCAGTTAATTTTAGAGAATTAGGATGGGCTGGATTTGGAAGTGTGGCTATGTTTGTAGGCTTTTTCCTCGCTGGCTTTTACTATATAATCAAGAAAGGCGCTCTGGAGTGGGAAGATTAGGATTTAAAATATTAATTGAAGGACTGTTTCCAGGAATAAGATTTGAGATTACCTATACTTACAATCTTTTACGACTTTGCCTTAAATGTACGAACTGAAATAACTGGTTAAATGTAATTTCACTGCTTTTATAATTACTCTGTCTTCCTGCTTACTAATGTTGTCGGGTCAGTATTGTTATATCTTCTTATATACAACACTGCATATTTTTTTTCGTTATTAGAAATATTAAACTTCTTTTTTTAATCCAGATATTAAGGAATGTATAATAATTTATGAAACAAAAGTAATTCTAACTGGAATTCATACACTTGTACTACTTTTGCCATAAGAAGAGATTTGTACCGATTTTTAGTTTTAAAATAAAATTATTGTTCGGATTGAAGGGAATTTGAATTAAAATAAATCTGTTAAGTTTATGGCGCGTCCGGTAAGATTTCAGACACAGGTTAAGGAGTTGGAAGCTCCTCAAAATTACATGGGTGAGGGTTTTATGGCTACATCTTTTGAAAAGATTGTAGGCCTTGCACGTAAGAACTCATTATGGCCTTTGCCATTTGCCACAAGTTGTTGTGGTATCGAATTTATGGCAACAATGGGTTCTCACTACGATCTGTCACGTTTTGGCAGCGAAAGATTAGGATTTTCCCCTCGGCAGTGTGATTTGTTAATGGTTATGGGAACAATTGCTAAAAAAATGGCTCCAATACTTAAACAGGTTTATCTTCAAATGGCAGAACCCCGCTGGGTAATAGCTGTTGGTGCATGTGCGTGCTCTGGGGGCATATTTGACACTTACAGTGTGTTGCAGGGCATCGACCAGGTAGTTCCTGTAGATGTTTATGTGCCGGGTTGCCCTCCCCGCCCCGAAGCCATTATTGACGGTGTCTTGCGCATTCAGGATTTGGTACATAATGAAAGCATTCGGCGCAGAAATGGTGAACAGTACAAGGGATTGATGGAAAGTTATGGAATACAATAGGTAACTAAGAAAGTTCAAATCCCAATTTTGATTTTTTTTAAAAGATTGGATTAAATATTTTAATAAACAAGCTTCGGGTTTCAAATTGTATTTTTTATTTTAAATTTTTCGATTTAATCGATAATGGCGTTAACCAACGAACTAATACAACAACGTTTACAAGAGAAATTTGGAGATGATCTGAATGATTTTGAGGAGCCTTACGGAATGCTTACTTTTTCTGCTTCTCGTTATCAGAACCTGAAAGTGTTACAGTTTTTATATGAGGATGCCGAATTGCAATTTACTTTTTTGACTGATTTATGCTCAGTTCATTACCCTGAAAGGGTTGGCGAAGAACTTGTTGTTGTTTATCATCTGCATAACCTTGTCGAAAATATCCGAATAAGACTAAAAGTTTATCTTCCCATCGAACAACCCGATATTTTTACTGCAACAAAAATTTTTGAAGCTGCTAACTGGATGGAAAGAGAGACTTATGACTTCTTTGGCGTAAATTTCATTGGTCATCCAAATTTAAAAAGAATTTTAAACGTGGAGGAAATGGATTATTTTCCTTTGCGGAAAGAATATCCTCTAGAAGATCAAAGCAGAATTGATAAAGATGACGAGATGTTTGGAAGGGGCGGAAGTTATGATTTCGGTAATGAAAGAACTGAAGGTTCTCCTAAAACAATCAATGAAGCTGATAAAGATAGTACCTGGTTATGATAATTTATGGACCATGTTTTAAAAGATATAATTGATTCACCAAAGCTGCTTGGTTATGTAAATGAGTTGCAGCAATATTTACTTCAGGAGGAAGCCAAACGCAACGTTTTTTATGAAAACGTCCGTGACGATGAGAAAGCCGAGTTTATTAACGGCGAGGTAATTTATTCTTCTCCTGCACTGGAAAAGCATACGGCTGTAGTTTATAATTTGGGTAGTATTCTTAACAGATTTGCAAGAAAAAATAAATCGGGTGCCGTAAGAGGTGAAAAGTCGCTTGTAAGACTGCGACGAAATGATTTTTTAGCCCCACATTTGTTTTTTCAGAAAAGAAATAGCAGATGCTTTTAATGACGATAGGATGTTTTATCCGTTCCTGACTTTATTGTTGAAGTATTAAGTGACAGCACAGAAAAAAGAGACAGGGGGGTAAAGTTCGTGGATTATGCATTAATTGGTGTAAAAGAATACTGGTTGGTTAATTATCAAAATGAATTTATTGAGCAATATCTTTTGGAAAATGAAGTTTTTGTGTTGGTTGAAAAGGTGCAGCACGGTACAGCGATGTTTTTTTACTTGCTGAAAAGTTCAACATGGAACGATTAAATGTATCTTTTTGAACGGCCTCGAAATACCTTTAAAGGCTATTTTTGATGAAGAAGAGAATGAATTGTTTTTAAGAGAGATGATTTAAAAGTGAAAGGCAAAATACGAAAGTGGAAAGTGAAATGAAGAATACTTACTTCTTACGTTTGACATTTCATAAAAATATTCTTCTCTGTCATATTTCTTGTTTTAGAATTATTAGATATGATTGTATTGTTGTGAATAAAGCGTTGCGGTACAAGGAAGTGACCAACGGACTCCTGTGGAGATACAACGATGCTAAATAGATTTATCCGATTGCTATTGGAACTGACTACAAAAAAATGAATAATGTCTGTTGCAGAATATCATAAAAACCTTCCTGATGGAAGTATAGAAAAGACGACCACTACACTAAACCTGGGGCCGGTACATCCGGCTACACATGGAGTTTTCCAAAATATATTGGAAGTCGATGGCGAGCGAATTGTTGATGCAGAACAAACAGTGGGATACATACACCGGGCATTTGAAAAAATTGCTGAACGACGTCCATTATACCAAATCACACCGTTAACTGATAGGTTAAATTATTGCAGTAGTCCCATTAATAACATGGGTTGGCATCTGACCTGTGAAAAATTGCTTGGTTTAGCTATACCTAAGCGGGTAGATTACTTGCGTATTATAATTATGGAACTGGCACGGATTGCAGATCACCTCATATGTAATTCTGTTATTGGGGTGGATACAGGTGCTTTTACAGGTTTTTTATATGTAATGCAATACCGTGAGCTGATTTATGAAATTTGGGAAGAGGTGTGCGGTGCCAGATTAACGACTAACCTTGGACGCATCGGTGGCTTTGAAAGAAATTTTAATGATATTGCTTTTAGAAAATTAGAAAAATTTCTGGATGAATATCCAAAAGTTTTAAAAGAGTTTGAAAATCTTTTTAGCCGCAACCGTATTTTTATGGAGCGCACGCAAGGTGTAGGCGGTATTGCTGCTGAAAGAGCTTTGAACTATGGTTTCACAGGTCCAAACCTTCGTGCTGCCGGTGTTGACTACGATGTTCGGGTTCATTCACCTTACAGCAGTTATCAGGATTTCGAGTTTGAAGTTCCGGTAGGTAAAACTGGCGACGCATACGACCGCTACCTTGTACGTAACGAAGAAATGTGGCAATCTCTTAGTCTTATACGACAGGCATACCGGAAAGTTCAGGATTTTAAAGGTAAGGATGCAGAAGTATTTCACGCTGACGTACCTGAATATTATCTTCCTGAGAAGGCTGATGTCTATACTAAAATGGAAGCGCTTATCTATCATTTCAAAATAATAATGGGCGAAACAGACATACCGGTCGGGGAAGTTTATAACAGCGTAGAGGGTGCAAATGGTGAGTTAGGTTTTTATTTGATAAGTGATGCCGGACGTACACCTTACCGTTTACATTTTCGCCGGCCCTGTTTTATTTATTACCAGGCTTTTACAGAATTAATCAAAGGAAGTATGCTTAGTGATGCAATTATTTGCATGAGTTCGCTTAACCTGATTGCAGGGGAAATGGATGCGTAGGAGAATAAAAAATTAAAAATTAAAAATGAAAAATAGGGAGGGTGAACCTTTGCATTTTTCATTTTGCATTTTGTGTTATAAATGATACAGTTTACAGAAAAGAATTTATCTAAAGTTCAGGAAATAATCGCCGGTTATCCTGAAGGAAAACAGAAAAGTGCATTACTGCCGGTTCTTCATCTGGCACAGGAAGAATTTGGTGGCTGGTTAGATGTACCCGTAATGGACTATGTAGCCGAACTGTTAGATATTACTCCTATAGAGGTATACGAAGTTGCTACCTTTTACAGCATGTACAATATGAAACCTGTAGGTAAATTTCTTTTTGAAGTTTGTCAGACAGGTCCGTGTATGTTAAGAGGCAGCGACGATATAATTAATTATATAAAAAACAAATTAGGAATTAGTGTAGGTGAGACCACACAGGATGGTTTATTTACTCTAAAAACAGTAGAATGTTTAGGCGCCTGCGGTTATGCTCCTGTGATGCAGTTAGGCAAACATTTTCGCGAACATTTAACTCCTGAAAAAGTAGATGTAATTATTGAGGAATGTCGCAGTTTTTCAGCTAAAAACAATTAATTATGAAAAAGTTATTATTTATCATATCTCTGTCTTTTTGTACTTTATTCGTTTTCAGCCAGACAGGTAAAGAGTCTGAAGTGTGGAGAAAAGTTGAGGCTTTACACAAGGCTATCTTTGAAACAAAGGATAGTGTAGCAATTCAAAGTTTGGTAGCAGATAATGTTACGTATGGGCATTCGACCGGCCTTTTAGAAAACAAGCCTGTGATGCTGCATAACGCAGTACATTCGGCTGAAGAATATAAAAACCTGTCAGTAGAAAGATTAAATACAACCTATGCGGGCCCAACCGTTATTGTTCGTTATATTTTTCGTGCTGATGTTACAAAAGAAGGAAACACATCCCCTTTAAATATCAGTATAATGCAGGTATGGGCGAAGGATAAGGGAAATTGGAGGTTATTTGCGAGGCAAGCGGTAAAAGTGGCTCCAAAATCTTAATTTGAACAAGAGCAGAATTATTTTTGACCCCTAAAGTTCTTTAAATTATTATTAATCCGTTTTCTTAATTCTCTTTAGGAATTTTGCAAAATCTTTTATGAAACTTACTGGAGGCAAAATATTACAATGCTTTACGTGATACTTTTTAGGAGCAAGATTTTGAATGTTAAAGATAAGTTTAGAGTAAGTTGATGTTTAATTAGGAATTGAAGAAATAGAATGTATGGGATTAACAAGTAAAAAACTGGTGGTTAAAAAAAGTTATGAATCAGAGAAATCTGTTGAAATAAGTTTTTTAGTTGATAGCGGGGCTGTATTTAGTCTGGTTCCGGGTAGATTTTTAGATGAGCTAGACATTAAGCCACATAGGAAAGTGGACTTTTCTTTAGCTGACGGAACTTTAATATCAAGACGTGTGGGAGACGCATATTTTGAATTGAATGGTGAAGGTGGAGCCGCACCTGTTATATATGGAGAAGAAGGAGATGACCCGTTACTCGGTGCCACTACCCTTGAAAGCCTTGGACTAGTTTTAAATCCCTTTACACGGGAATTATATCCGATGCGTATGCTAATGGTTAAAATACATCCGGCCAGGATAAATAACAGTAACTTTAAAAAAGAATTGTAGAGTTATTTGTAATGAATTTTAAAAAGAACTAATTATGTATAAAGTCCCTTTAGGGATTGAGGCTTATGAAATTATTATTAGATAAAGCAAATATAGAGGGCATACTTTTTTACGAGGCATATCGCAAAAGTGGTGGATATTCTGCTGTAGAGAAAGCATTCAAAATGTCGCCGGCAGAAATTGTGGAGGAGGTAAAAAAGAGTGGACTACGCGGGCGGGGTGGTGCGGGTTTCCCTACGGGAATGAAGTGGAGCTTTCTTGCTAAGCCTGAAGGTGTGCCCCGTTATCTCGTATGCAATGCTGATGAAAGTGAGCCTGGTACCTTTAAAGACAGATACTTGATGGAATTTTTGCCACATCTGTTAATTGAAGGTCTAATCATATCGTCTTTCGCTTTAGGAAGTAACAGGACGTATATATACATACGTGGGGAATATGCATGGATACCAGATATCTTAGAACAGGCTATTTATGAAGCGAATCAGAACGGATGGCTTGGTAAGAATATCCTTGGCAGTGGTTTTGATTGCCAGATTTATGTTCACCGCGGCGCAGGTGCTTACATTTGCGGTGAGGAAACGGCGTTGATTGAAAGCTTGGAAGGTAAGAGGGGTAATCCAAGGATAAAACCACCTTTTCCTGCAATCAAAGGTTTGTGGGATTGCCCGACAGTTGTGAACAACGTAGAAACTTTAGCTGCTGTAGTTCCAATAATGGAAATGGGAGGAACTGAATATGCAAAGATTGGTATTGGCAAATCTACAGGTACTAAATTAATCAGCGCCTGTGGAAATATTAATAAGCCTGGTGTATATGAAATAGATATGACTCTTAGCGTTGACGAATTTATCTATAGCGATGAATATTGCGGAGGCATTCCTAATGGTAAAAGATTGAAGGCGTGCATTCCCGGTGGTTCATCGGTTCCTATATTGCCTGCTAATTTATTATTAAAAACAGCAAAAGGTGAAACACGTTATATGAATTATGAAAGTTTATCTGACGGAGGATTTGCTACTGGAAGCATGATGGGTTCGGGAGGTTTTATAGTATTGGACGAAGACCAGTGTGTTGTTCGTAATACTTTAACTTTTGCTCGTTTTTACCATCATGAAAGTTGCGGACAATGCAGCCCATGCAGAGAAGGAACAGGATGGATGAAACGGGTTTTGTATAATATAGAATATGGAAAAGGTAAATTAACCGATATTGATTTATTGTGGGATATTCAAAGGAAAATTGAAGGAAATACTATTTGTCCATTAGGTGATGCAGCGGCATGGCCGGTAGCTGCAGCTATCAGGCATTTCAGGGATGAGTTTGAGTGGCATGTAACTAATGCAGAAGAGGCACAGGTTAGGAATTTTGGGTTGGCGCATTATGCGGATGCAAGAGAAGTGGCAGTATAATTTATAAAGAGAACTAAATGATTTCCTGCCTGGAATGCCTCAATAGTTGAGACAAAGATTTCAGCCATTATTGAATGAACTATATAAAGAACATAGAAATAAAAAATTTTAAATCAATTCGGCATCAAAAAATTGATGATTGTCGAAGGGTGAATGTTTTTATTGGTTATCCGAATGTCGGGAAAAGCAACATTTTGGAAGCTTTGAGTGTTTTTTCCATAAATGAAGCTCACCTTGATTTTTCCACGTTTATTAGAATGGAAAATTTTACTACTCTTTTTTTTGATGGGGAAATAAACCAATTTGAGTTTTTTGATGGAGAGTTTAAACGACAGTTGGAAATTAAAATAAATGAGAAACATCGCGTTGTAGTAAGGTTTGAAGACAATACTCTTTTCTTTAAACAACAATTTGAAACGGAAGGAACTTCGTTTGAAAAAGAAGATTTAAGATTTATTACTCTTGATGATAGTGCAGCCGTGACAGTAAAGAGTTTTAACGTAGAAGAAAAAAATAAACAAATTTCTAACTTTAAGAAAGGAGGTATTCGAAGACAAGACGAACTTGCGGAAGTAAAAAAATACCAATTCTTAAAACACAAAGAATTTTTAGGCAAAGGTTACTCTTCGTTGTCTTATCCCTATGGCGAGAATATATTTAATGTTATATCTACAAATAATATTTTAAAAAAGGAAGTGACAGAACTTTTTAAATCTTATAATTTAGAACTTCGTTACGATGCAAGATTACAGGAGTTTACCATATCAAAAACAACTGAATCTGGTATTTTTACTATTCCTTATTCTATGGTCGCAGATACTTTGCAGCGTGTAATTTTTTACAAAGCAGCAATTTTAAGTAACAAGGAAAAAGTTTTGCTTTTTGAAGAACCTGAAGCACACATGTTTCCGCCTTATATTTCAAAATTTACAAGCGATATAATTCATGATGAAAATAATAATCAGTATTTTCTTGCTACACATAGTCCATTTGTAATGAATGATTTGATTTTAAATGTAGAAAAGGATGAGTTAGCAATATACATTGTAAGTTACCAAAAGGAAAGCGGAGAAACTTTAATTCATCGTATGGATGAAGAAGACGTTAACGAAGCTTATCAGTTTGGTTATGATTTTTTTATGAACATAAATAATTTTATACCACACAAAGAGCATGGACAAGTTTGAAGAAAACTGGCACATGCATTTCGTACCGGAATGTTATTTTGATACAGTTCTTTTAAAAAAGTTGCTGCAAACAAATAAGCGGTTGGTACATAGAAAAGGTTGTAATAATGTAGTTAATGATTTAGATAGCGAAAGATTGAAAGGATTATTTGCTGTCGGGATAATAGACAAGGATAAAAGAGAATTAGCTTACTTAAAAAGATGTACGGTTCTTTACAATGCTGATAAAATAATTTTGTGGAAACATAAAGACAGATTACAATTTGTAATACAATTAAATCCACCTTTAGAAGATTGGATAACAACCATCTTAAAAGAAAACGGACAGAAAATAGGAGATTTTGGATATTCAGCAAGTTTTAATAAACTTAAGAAGCAAATAAAGGAAGACATTGATGATGAAAATGATGATAAATTAAACAGATTGGTAAGCGCAGTTATTAGAACCAATTGCAAAACAATTAAAAAAATAAAGTCAATTTTGTTTTACTTAAAAGAAAAGAATTATCAGACAGATATAAACGAACTAATAAATGGCTGAAGAAGTAAAAAAAGAAGCTCCTGTAAACCTTAAAGTAACCATTGACAATATAACGGTCGAGGTTGCTCCGGGAACAACAATATTAATGGCGGCAAGAAAAATTGGCGGTGATGTAACACCACCGGCAATGTGCTTTTACAGCAAACTGAAAGGTAGCGGAGGTAAGTGCCGGACATGTTTGGTTGAGGTAGCTGCTGGTTCAACTGCTGACCCTCGCCCTATGCCCAAACTGGTTGCAAGTTGTCGTACCAATGTAATGGATGGAATGGTAGTAAAAAGCATAACCAGTGAAAAAGTAATAGATAATCGTAAAGGAATAGTTGAATTTCTTCTGTTAAACCATCCCCTGGATTGCCCTATTTGTGACCAGGCAGGAGAATGTCATTTACAGGATTTAAGTTACGAAAATGGAAGTGAAAAAACAAGATATGAATTTCAACGCAGGTTGTTTGAAAGAGAGGACATTGGTCCCTACATTCAACTACACATGACCCGTTGCATACTTTGCTATCGTTGTACCTATATTGCAGACCAGATTACAGATACCCGTGTTCATGGTATACTCGACAGGGGTGAACATGCCCAGATAAGTACTTATATCTCCAAAGCTATAGATAACGACTTTAGCGGAAATATGATTGATGTTTGTCCGGTAGGCGCTTTAACTGACAGAACATTCCGGTTTAAAAACCGTGTCTGGTTTTTAAAACCTATGGATGCGCACAGAGATTGTGATAAATGTTGTGGACGTGTGACTTTGTGGAACCGGGGAGACGAAGTCTTTAGAGTAACTGCAAGAAAAGATGAATGGGGTGAAGTGGAGGATGCATCTGATGGTAAGCCGGGATGGATCTGCAATACCTGCCGCTTCGATAAAAAGAAAACAAGTGACTGGATTATGGAAGGTCCAAGAAAGATTAAAAGGCATTCAGTTATTTCTGCAGGTCATTATATTGGGGTTAAAAAATCACACGAGACTATTGCAGAAGTAATGGGTGGACGAAAACCAAAATTGTTAATGGATATTCATAAAGTGAGTGAGGTAAATAAACCTTCAGTACACTTAAGTGAAATTGAAGGACCAGCAACGGCTGAAGTTTTTAATAAAGGAAATGGTCCAGCCTTGCCTATAAATCGGAATAAAGTTGATTGAGAATACTTAAATATTAAAAAAAATAAAACAAACTGTTTTGAACGTTGATTCTGAAGCAGAAGTGGTATTATTTGGTTCAAGGGCACGTGGAGATTTTCATGACGAAAGCGATTGGGATGTCTAGTATTAGTGAATAAGGAAGAAACAGATTTTAAATTTAAAAGAAAGATTCTAAATGCCTTCTTTAGTTGGAATTAAAACAAGGAACTGTTATTTCCTCTATCATTAGAAATAAGAAGTTTTGGCAGGATATAAGTGTTACACCCTTGTTTAAAGAAGTGGAGAAAGATGGGGTTGTTTTATGAAAAGGAAAGTAAACGACCTGGTTCAGTATCGGATACATAGAAGTGATGTTACTGTCAAAGAGGCTAAAGCTTTAGCTGAAATAGAACAATGGAATGGGGTGGCTAACAGATTATATTATGTCGCCCCTTTTATGCTGTTTCAGCTCTGCTTTTAAAGAAAGATGTTTATACAAAAAACCATAGCGGCTTAAAAAGTAAGTTCAACGAAGAAATTATAAAAAAAGGTAAATTGCCTTCAAACACAGGGGAGATTTATAATCAGCTTTTTAATTTAAGAGCTAATGGAGATTACGGAGATTTTATGGTATTCACAAAAGAAGAAATTGACCCATTGATTGAAAGAACAAAGAATTTGATCAACGAAATAAAGAAATTGATAAGCTAATGGTGCTTTTACAAATTGACTGGACTCTATTAATTGAAAAATTAGTACTTATTGCGGCAATCATTACAGGTTCGCTTGTAATTGCCATGTATTCTACCTATGGTGAACGTAAGGTGGCTGCAATTTTACAGGATCGTGTAGGCCCAAACAGGGCAGGGCCTTTTGGTATTTTACAACCACTTGCTGATGGTATGAAATTATTCTTTAAAGAAGAAATTATACCCAATACATCAAGTAAGCTTTTATTTGTTTTAGGTCCCTGCCTGGCGATGCTTACAGCTATGATGACCAGTGCAGTAATTCCGTGGGGGAATGAACTTCATTTTACCTTATTTGGCGCTGACCGCCACATTCCCTTGCAAATAGCTGATATTAACATTGGGGTTCTTTTTATTTTTGGTGTGGTAAGCACCGGTGTTTACGGTATCATGATAGGTGGATGGGCAAGTAATAATAAGTTTTCGCTTATGGCTGCTATGCGTGGTGCATCACAGATTATCAGTTATGAGCTCGCTATGGGGCTTTCTTTTATTGCTTTGCTAATGTTGACGGGTTCTCTCAGCATGAAAACTATAGTTGAGCAACAGATACAAGGGCATGTATGGAACGTTGTTTACCAGCCGATAGGTTTTCTCCTTTTTTTAATTTGCTCTTTTGCAGAGTGCAACCGTGCTCCTTTTGATTTATCAGAAGCTGAAAATGAACTTAACTTCGGTTATCACCAGGAATATTCAAGTATGAAGCTTGGCTTTTACCTGTTTGCCGAATACATCAACATGTTTATCAGCAGTGTTATTATGGCTACTTTGTATTTTGGTGGTTACGATATGCCATTTGTAAATGAAGCCAATCTGTCCGTTAATATTGCCGCACTTATAGGCATTGTAGCTTTATTGCTTAAGGCTTTTATTTTTATTTTTATATTTATGTGGGTGCGTTGGACATTACCACGTTTCCGTTATGACCAACTGATGAATTTGGGGTGGAAATCTTTAATTCCTTTAGCTTTGATAAATATGTTTATAACAGGAGCAGTTATCTTGTGGAGGCAGGGGTAGCGGATCTGGCGCGAACGGGTTCCTCTGCCTGAAAAATTTGAGATGGAGATAAATTGAAAATGTGTAAAGGAGAAAGATAACAAAAGGGGTTTTTTTAGTTGTTCTAATACGAACTGATGTGCTGTTCTCAACATCGTATAATTTGTCATTTCTACTTAGAATTGCATCTTGTTTATTTGCAGTAATTTTGTTGATGCAGAAGTTGATGAGTAGTTGAGTTATGAGCTTTTAATTGATTATTTTAGTACAAGTGAGTGACACAGCGATGTTGAGAAAAGATAGAGTGCCTGCTAACAAATTTTTCTTCAAGTGCTTTTAGGGATTTTGGGTAAATTAAAGTTGGTGGGATAGAAGTAGAAAAATATTTTTGCAAACATTTTAAAAAAAGTTTTGGTCTTGATTTGACCTGCTTTAACAATATGCAACCGTTAACAAAGAAAGTAAAACAACTTGAACGTAAGCCAATGACCTTGCTGGAAAGATTATATCTTCCGGCAATATTTAAAGGGATGGCTATTACGTTTAGTCATATTTTTAAAAAAGTACCTACCATTCGCTATCCTGAACAGAAACGACCGTTTGCTAAAGTGTTTCGGGGATTACAGGTATTGAACAGGGATGAAGAAGGTCGTGAAAAGTGTACGGCGTGCGGCTTATGCGCACTCGCCTGCCCAGCAGAAGCTATAACAATGGAAGCGGCAGAAAGGCAGAGAGGAGAAGAAACCTTATACCGTGAAGAAAAGTATGCTGCCAGGTATGAGATAAACATGCTTCGTTGTATATTTTGTGGATTGTGTGAAGAAGCTTGTCCTAAAGATGCGATTTATTTAAGTGAAACATTTGCACCGGCTAACTACAAGCGAAAAGGATTTATATATGGTAAAGAGGATTTGCTGATACCTAATCCACTTACACAGCCAGAAGAATATGAAAAGGCTAAAGGGGAAAGAGCGCCGGCAACACACTAAAGCCACCTTTACTAACTGTAACTAATGAGTACAACTGCAATATTATTTTGGTTCCTGTCTGCCCTGGCACTCGTTAGTGCTACAATGGTTTTGATAAGCAAAAGTCCTGTACACAGTATACTGTGGCTGATCATGGTTTTCTTTGCAATATCAGGTCATTATATTTTACTGAACGCACAATTTATTGCGATAGTTAACCTCATAGTTTATGCAGGCGCTATTATGGTTCTATTTCTCTTTGTTGTGATGCTTATGAATCTTAATAGTGAATCTGAACCGAAAAAAAATAGCAGGCTGAGACTTGCAGGTACAATTGCCGGTACAATTGCAGGGGGATGTCTGATGATTATTATGATTGTTGTTTTAAGAGGATCTGTCGAAATGCAACAAACTACAGCGATGGCAAACCAAGGAAATATAGGTTTGATAAAGACTCTCGGTAAAGTATTGTTTACTGATTATGTTGTGCCATTCGAAATTACCAGTGTATTATTTTTAAGTGCAATGGTTGGTGCTGTTGTGATAGGGAAAAAGGAGACCCCTAGCCCCTAGAGGGGAATACCGGAGCGAATGCTTACCTAAAGGGAGAAGAGTACATTTTATTGAGGTAGTTTTTGACATATAAAAGTTGAAATAAGTTTTTTTTAAACAATATTTTCTTAAGTCCTTTCCGGGGATTTAAGGTTCACATTCTTAAGTCCGCAGGGATTTAAAGCAAAAGCCCTTTTAGGGGTTGGGTGATTATGCCGATAACATATTATATAACACTTGCAATTATTTTGTTCTGCATTGGAGTGGTAGGGGTATTAACGCGAAGAAATGCAATTATTATTTTTATGTGCATTGAACTTATGTTGAATGCTGTTAACCTTTTGTTGGTAGCATTCTCTAAAATGCATAATGGAAATGCAATTGTAACCAATGCTAATACTACAGAAGGAATTGAGGGACAATTATTTGTATTTTTTATAATGGTTGTGGCAGCGGCTGAAGTATGCGTAGGTCTTTCTATTATAGTAATGATGTACAGGAATACGCATTCTGTTGATGTAAACTTTTTGAACAGATTGAAGAATTAGCCCCAACCCCTAAAGGGAGGAAAAGCTAATTGAAACTTATTTATTAATTTCTTAAGCCCCTTTAGGGGTTTGGGGCAATTCCTTTAGGGGTTTGAGGTCATATATGGCAAAACTTGTTTACTTAGTGCCGTTGTTTCCTTTGATAGGGTTTCTTATCAATGGGTTGGGACGTAAATTATTATCTAAATCTTTGATAGGGATTATTGGAAGTGGGGTTATTCTTGCTTCCTTTGCTATAAGTCTCGGCATTTTTTTCGAAGTAAAACAGGATAGCTTTCAGCCTGTAATTGTAAACCTGTTTGATTTTATAAGGGTTCCTGCATTTAATATTCCTTTTGCCTTCCAGGTTGATCAGTTGTCTACTTTGTTTTTATTAATTATTACCGGCGTTGGTTTTCTTATTCATGTATATTCCACTGCTTACATGCATGAAGAGGAGCCGCAGCATTACGGACGATACTTTTCTTACCTCAATTTGTTTGTTTTCTCAATGCTATTGCTTGTTTTAGGAGCAAACTATGTTATCATGTTTATTGGTTGGGAAGGAGTAGGTCTCTGTTCTTATTTATTAATTGGTTACTGGTTCAAAAACAACAATTATAATTATGCGGCACGAAAGGCATTTGTAATGAATCGAATTGGAGACCTTGGTTTTTTACTTGCTGTTTTTTGGATTTTAGGTAAGTTGGGAACTGTAACTTATAGCGATGTTTTTGCAAAAGCAGCAACTTTCAGCAACTTTGAAGTTACCGGAATTACGCTGTTATTGTTTGTAGGGGCAATGGGAAAAAGTGCCCAAATCCCTTTATATACCTGGTTGCCTGATGCTATGGCTGGCCCTACTCCTGTGTCTGCATTGATTCATGCAGCTACCATGGTTACTGCGGGTATTTATATGATTGTCCGCAGCAATGTATTGTACACTATGGCTCCGACAACCCAAACTGTTGTGGCTATTATTGGTCTTGCAACCGCTTTCCTCGCAGCTACTATAGCTTTAAAGCAAAATGATATAAAAAAAGTGTTGGCTTATTCAACTGTTAGTCAACTCGGTTATATGTTTTTGGGTTTAGGTGTCGGAGCCTATACCGGTGCTGTATTTCATGTAATGACTCATGCTTTTTTTAAAGCTTTATTATTTTTGGGTGCAGGTAGTGTTATTCATGCCATGCAAAATCAACAGGATATTCGCTCTATGGGGGGATTGAAGAAATATATTCCCATTACCCATATTACCTTTTTACTGGCTTGCTTTGCTATCTCAGGAATTCCTCCTTTCAGTGGCTTCTTTAGTAAAGACGAAATATTAGCAGCAGCATATGAACATAACAAATTGTTTTGGATAATAGGTGTTATTACAGCAGGAATGACTGCTTTTTATATGTTCCGTTTATATGCTATGACTTTCTTAGGGCAGTTTCGGGGTACGCACGAACAGGAACATCATCTGCACGAAAGCCCTTCGGCAATGACCATTCCTTTGATCATTCTTGCTATACTAAGTGTAGTGGGAGGATTTGTTGGTATTCCTGAAATATTTGCTCCCAATGCTCATGCCCTCGAACATTTTCTTTCACCGGTTCTTGCAGCGTCTTCTAAAGCTCCTCATGGTTTAAACCCTGGAACAGAATTAATGCTAATGGCAGTTTCAGTTGTTGTTGCTCTCATCGCCATTATCTATGCCTGGACACGATTCAGTAAAAAACCTGAAATAGCCGAACCTGAAGGAACCGGAAAGTTTTTAGCTAACAAGTGGTATATAGATGAGCTGTATAATGCAATAATTGCAAAACCCCTATTAGCAATAGCAGGCGTTTTTAAAAACGTGGTAGAAAGGAGTGGGATAGATGGTGTAGTAAACGGAGTGGGTCGCGGCGTGCAGTATGCAGGCAGGCAGATACGGCTGATGCAAAGCGGACAGGTAGGAAATTATATCCTGCTTATGGTGTTGAGTATAGTGCTGATGATAATACTGGTATTTTACGGCATTAACCTGAACCCGGTTTTAAATTACTTTTCTAAATAACTGCAGGTAAAAATAAAGTATGCTTACTGTTTTATTAATTATTGTTCCTGTGCTGAGCGGCTTCATATCTTTTTTTATTAAAGATGAAAAAAGTGCAAAAGCGTGGGCTTTGTTTAGTGCCGTAGCAACGCTTGTTATCTCACTAATAAGTCTTTTTCAAAATACCAATTCAGTTACATACGATGCTTCATGGCTACCAATGATGGGTAGCCGGTTCACGGTTTCCTTAGACGGAATGGGTAAAATGCTGACACTTCTAACTGCAGTTTCCTTTCCGATTATTTTTGCTTCAACCTATAACAATCATTACAAAAACCCTAATGCATTCTATGGTTTTATGCTGTTGACGCAGGCTGGTTTAATGGGGGTCTTCTGTGCTATGGATTTACTGCTTTTTTACTTCTTTTGGGAACTTGCCCTTATTCCTGCTTATTTCCTTTGTTCTAAGTGGGGAGGAGAAAAAAGGATTTCTGTAACATTTAAATTTTTCATTTATACATTCATTGGCTCTTTGCTGATGCTTGTAGGTATTTTGTATGTCTATTACAAAACACCTGACCATTCATTTGCGATAACGTCTCTTCATAATCTATCGCTTACTGCAGGCCAGGAGAATTTTGCTTTCTGGCTGTTTTTTATTGCATTCGCCATCAAAATGCCTGTATTTCCTTTTCACACTTGGCAGCCAGATACTTACGAACAAGCACCTACAGCAGTTACCATGGTGTTAAGCGGTGTAATGGTAAAGATGGGAGTCTTTGCTGTAATAAGGTGGCTTTTACCGATGTTGCCCGGTGCTTCTGTAAGAATGGCTGATGTAGTAATGATAGTTGCTGTAACAGGAATGATATATGCAAGTCTTATTGCTATAAGGCAGGATGATATAAAAAGACTGATAGCTTATTCTTCTATTGCACATATTGGTTTAATGGCTGCAAGCATGTTTACAGGCAACGCATCAGGCATGCAGGGAGTAATTTTTCAAATGTTTGCTCATGGTGTCAATATAATAGGATTGTGGATAGTTGTAGATTTGATTGAGCAACAAACGGGCACACGCAAATTCAGTGAATTAGGCGGACTTGCCCAAAAGGCACCTGCCTTAGCTGTTTTGTTTGTTGTAATGGCTTTTGCTAATATAGCCTTGCCTTTAACCAATTCTTTCGTTGGGGAATTTCTTATGTTTAACAGTGTTTTTCATTACAATAAAATATTAGGTGCGGTAGCAGCTATAAGTATCATTTTGGCAGCAGTATATACATTGTGGATGGTGCAAAAAATATTTTACGGTGAAGTAAGAGATGCAGAGGACATCCGGCTAAAAGTTCCTGTAAACACAAGATTGATGCTGGTAATTTTAGTTGCAGTTGTATTGATATTTGGCGTATATCCGCAACCAATGATTGACCTTACCAGCGATACGGTTACAAAAATTATAGCGCAAATAAAATAGCAGCCTTCGTAGGTTTACTTTATGAATACGATTATACTTTCGGCGATTTTTGGGGTAGTGATGATGTTTACTGGTATATTTATAAGTAACCGGTCTGCTTATAAACACGTTGCAGCTGTGGCATTATTAGTATTGCTTGTATTTAATATTTATGAAACTCATGGTTTTATATTATTTAATGTTGATGCTAAATATTTTTTTCATTTTGAAAAATTTGGGTTACTATTTACCAGTATTTGTATTTTTTCAACCTTAGTCTATGTATTGTTAAGTGGAAAGGATATCGAGAAAGCAGGTGTGAATACTGCTGAGTCTTTTGCGCTTATCTTTTTTGTTTTATGTGGTATTGGCATTGTCACTTCCTATACAAATTTGCTTATGTTGTTTATCGGCATTGAGATTCTCTCGATACCACTATATATATTAACTGGCAGCGACAAAAAAAACCTGAAAGGAAATGAGGCTTCTCTGAAGTATTTCCTTATGGGATCATTTTCCACCGGTATTATGCTAATGGGCATTGCCTTGTTGTATGGTGCAACTGGCACCTTTGCAATTGAACACGTTGCGTCTACCAATATGCTCTCGTATCTTGAAGCGCTTGGATTGCTACTTATTTTTGTATCCTTGTGTTTTAAAGTGTCTGCCGCTCCCTTTCATTTCTGGACTCCTGACGTATATGATGGTGCTCCTGCGGTAATTACCTCTTTTATGGCCACAGTTGTAAAAGTTGCAGGTTTTGCGGCTTTTATACGGTTGTTTGAAGGACAATATGGAACAATGGGCAGCCAGACAGACCGTTTGATTGCAATAGTTATAATTCTAACCCTCGCTTTTGGAAACCTCACAGCAGTGTTTCAGCAAAGTGTAAAAAGAATGCTGGCTTATTCAAGTATAGCACAAGCAGGTTTTATGTTGTTTTCGTTGTTTGCTTTAAACGATGTCGCTAAAGAAGGATTACTTTTATACGCCACAGCTTATTCACTTGCTACCATTGGCATATTCGCCGTGCTTGCAAAAATGGATGATATGACATTTGAAGGGTTTAATGGATTTGCTAAATCTCAGCCATTAATTGCAGCACTCTTAGCCATCTTTCTTTTATCGCTTGCAGGTATTCCTTTAACTGCCGGTTTTTTTGCCAAATATTATATGCTGGCTGCGATCGTGAAAACCAATCATTATATTGGACTTGCAATAATAGGTGTACTGTTTGCAGCGGTTAGTGTGTATTATTATTTCAAAGTGATACAGGCTATGTATTTCAAAGATGGAAACCTCTCTTTCGCACCTGTTACAAAAAGCTTCAAGTATCTTCTGCTGGCTGTAGCGGTCATAATTGTGGTACTGGGTATTTATCCGGGTGCTCTGTTGAGCCTCCTTTATTTCTAATATCATAACCACAAAAAGTTGACATTTTTCACCATTATAACACCTAGACCAGCATGTATAATCTGATTATTAGGTTACAGTTATTGGCATACATTTTTCAATTCAATTATAAAAGAATATGGACAACGATAAAAAATTCCCTGAGCAGGAAGCACCTGCTAAAAATACGGATGATGCTTTTGTACAGGTAGACGAAAATGGATCACCTGGTATCCCATCAGCCGATGATAAAAAGACTAATAATGAAGAAGATGAGAGTCTGACTACCTTAGACAAGCGATAAGGATTCTATTGTGCTGCAATTATTTATGGATTTTTTTGTTGGAACAAAGCTGGTAGAAATAATTTTACCCGGCTTTTTCTCTTTCATTTATTTAAATTAAAAGTGATCAAAAGAACCGTAATGCAGTATCTGCAACGTTGTTTCTCAAAATACCTTAAGATTGTAATCTTGTGTTTTTTTTAAACATTCTAAAAGAACGATTTTTAAAGAAAATAGAGCACATTTTATTCATATCATTTTTCAATAATTCCTTGCATTGCTTTCTTATCTTTATGTAATATGCGAATGAAATACTTTGATATTCTGGCATTATCGTATCGTACAATAAGGAGCAATAAACTTCGCTCGGGTATTACGGTTGCAATTATTGCTTTTGGTATAATGGCATTGATAGGTATTATCACTGCTATACAAGCTATGAATCAAAGCCTTAAAGAAAGCTTTTCAACCTTAGGTGCCAATGCTTTTACTATACGATATAAAGAAAGAAACATAAATATTGGAGGCAGACGTAGTCGTGTTTCACAGGTTAAGAGAGGAGAGAAGCAGGACAAAAGTTCTAATATAGGCAAAACCATTAATTATGAACAGGCGAAACTTTTTAAAGAAAATTTCAGGTTCCCATCTTTGGTTGGTATACAGTTAGGAGGGCCAAGATCATTGATTGCTAAATATGGAAATAAAGAAACAAATCCTGAAGTGCAGGTTAACGGTGGAGATGAAAATTTTTTATTAATTAATGGATATACTTTACATTCAGGAAGAAACTTTAGTAAGCTGGATGTAGAAACAGGGCGAAATGTTTGTTTACTGGGAAACGATATCGCAAAAAAACTTTTTCCTAAAAACCAGGAAAGTTCTGTTGATAAAATAATAAGGATTGCAAATGTTCCGTACCGGATAATCGGATTGCTTAACCTTAAAGGGACAAGTGTATTTATGCAAATGGATAAGGTTATTATTTCCAGTTATAACAATGTCCGCCGTTTACCAAATGCCGCTGTTTCTTATACAATAAATGTTATGGTTGATGACGTAACCCAACTTGAGCCTGCAATTGGTGAAGCAACAGGTACCTTCAGGGCAATACGCAGATTAGATATAAAGGACAATGAAAACTTTTATATTGATAAAAGTGACGCGGTAGCCGAAACAATGATTGGGTTGCTGGGAAGCATTTCGGGCTCAGCAGGAGCTATTGGTTTGATAACGCTTATTGGTGCCGCTATTGGCCTTATGAACATAATGCTGGTAGCAGTTACTGAAAGAACTAAAGAGGTGGGTTTAATTAAGGCATTAGGAGGCAGACGGAGCAGTATTCGAAACCAATTTTTGTTTGAGTCAATCATTATAAGTTTACTTGGAGCTGTTTTCGGGATCGTACTTGGCGTATTGGTCGGTAACATTTTTTCAATGGTATTAGGAACCGGCTTTGTTGTGCCATGGGGCTGGGTAATTACAGGAATAATTATTTGTAGTATTGTTGGTCTGACTGCAGGTTTATGGCCGGCAATTAAAGCATCTAAATTAGACCCGATCGTGGCATTAAGATATGAATGAGTCAGAAAAAGTATAAGCAGGGGACAGGGTAAGGCATTCAGGAAGTGATTAGGTTAATAAGAAATTTAGTCAATCATAAATGTTTTATGCAAGTGTATCTAAAATCCCTTTCCTTTTGTTTTGGTTTTTTTTCTGCATAAGAGCATGTTAGCAGTAATATATAGAGTAGAACCATCGTCTCCCCAGGCACAATTTGCTGCACGTTGTTCAGTATCTATTTTGCCCAATAATTTACCAGAAGGAGAAATTACCGAAATACCTCCGGGTCCTGTTGCAAATAAATTGCCCTTTATATCTGTTTTGATTCCATCCGGTAACTCTTGAGGCCTTTCTTTTAGCATATTTGTGAAATCAAAAAAAACCTTACCTGTTCCAAGTGTTCCGTCTGCCTTTACAGCAAAGGACATTATAAAAGGTTTTTGGGATAGCGATTGACAAACATAAAGTGTCTTCTCGTCCGGAGAAAAAGCCAGTCCATTTGGGGTCATATTATCAACAAGAAGAGTAACCTTTCCATTTTTAGAAATCCGATATATACCAAGAGTTTTATCCGCACTTGTAGAATCCTTGGGCAGACCATAAGCAGGGTCTGTAAAATAATAATCACCATTTGATTTCTGTACTATATCATTAGGACTATTAAAAAATTTACCATGATAATTGTCTGCAAGAGTTCGTTTCCCACCGGCAGATAAAGGCATAATTGAAATCCTTCTGTCTCCATGTTCACAGGCGACCAGTTCACCCTTATTATTTATGATCAATCCATTGCTTCCCGGTTCGTCACTGTAAATACCGTGACCGGTATACCCGGATGGTTTTAAAAATACTGAAAGTCCCTCACCGTCTTTCCATCTAAAAATAGTATTCCTTTTTACATCGCTAAAGAGAAGATAATTATCACCTTTTACCCATACTGGCCCTTCAGACCACATAAAGCTATCTGCAAGAACCTCAATTTTTTCATTTTTATCAACCAAAAGGTCAAACTGCGGGTCAAGGCTAATAACTTTTCCTATGGTTCTTTGCTGAGCCTGAGAAAAATAGCTGCTCAATGTTACCATCAGAATACAACATATATTTTTCATAAAACCATCTTTCTAAATAAAGATAATCGATTCTTAATATTGAGTCAATTATTTAAACTACCGATATTGCATTTTATTAATACAAAATTCTAACGCCTGACTTAAATGTAACACAAGTGAGATGACAGGCAGGAGCAAAAACCTCTTAACTCTGTTTCGTTACTTCCAAAAGATGCATTTACCAATCAGTTATATAAAGCATGATGAAATTGATTTTAAAAAGTGGGACTCTGCTATTTCTGCTGCTGCAAATAGCCGTGTATATGCAGTTTCTGCATTTTTAAATAACATGTGCGAGGGAAATTGGGATGCATTGATATCAGGTGACTATGAGTATTTAATGCCTTTGCCTTTTAGAAAAAAATTCGGTATTAACTATATTTATGTTCCTGCCTTTATACAACAACTTGGAATTTTTTCTTCCAACTATATTGATGAAAAGGTTGTTTCAGCTTTTTTGCAGGTAATACCTAAAAAATTCAGGTACTGCAATATTGTTTTAAACAGTAATAATTGTTCTGTTGATCTTCCTGCTGTTTTAAAAAAGAACTATTTGCTTCCATTACATGATTCGTATAATATTTTGCAAAAAAAGTACAGCAGGTCTGCAAAAAGGAATATAAAAAAAGCAATACAGGAAGGCGTCTCGATAGAAGAAAGAATTTCGCCGGAAATAACTATTCAACTGCACCAGCAAAGATTTAAAAACAACATCGGAGCAAGTGATAACGATTATAGAAAACTAACTCAACTACTACTTCTGCTGACAGAAGAGGAAAAGTGTATCTCAGTTGCTGCTAAAAAAAATAATACAATTATTGCAACTTCTACATACATTATTTATAAAGATCGCCTTATATTTCTTCTTAACGGCAATTCTGAAAAAAGTCTTAAAACAGGTGCGACTCATTTGCTCAAAGATTATGTTATAAACAAATTTTCAGACTCGGCTTTTACATTAGATTTTGAGGGTAGCGACTTTCCCTCTTTTGCAAGATTTTATGAGCAGTTCGGGGCTAAACAAATCGAATTATATCCGCACCTCATTATTAACCGTTTACCTTTACCATATAAATGGCTAAAGCGGAGTACTGTTTCACTGTAATATTTGTTCAGCAATACATAAATCAATCGGTCGTGTAATCTTTACATTATTATGATCGCCTTCTATTAAATACACTTTATTACCTGCTGCTTCTGCCACTGTAGCTTCATCGGTAAATGCCGGATCATATTCCTGTTTAAATGCTTCTGCCAAAACTTCTGACCGAAAAGTCTGGGGAGTTTGAATAATAAGAACTTTATTTCTATCTATAGTAAAATGAGCAGATCCTTCATATATCCGTATTGAGTCTGTTGCAGCCACAGCAGGAACGGCACTGCCCTTCTCAATAGCCTGCTCATAACAATCCTGTATAAGCTTTTGACTTACCATACACCTTACCCCATCATGAACAAAAACAACAGAAGGATGAGTTATTTCAGCTAAACCATTTTTGACTGATTGAAAACGGGTTTCACCACCAGCAGTAATTCGAGCCTTTTCTTCTGCATTTAATTTTGTTATTATTTCCTGTCCTTTTAATATATGTGCCTTTGGAAGAACAAGGATAATATTCATATCCGTGTATGCAAGCAGAAAGGATTGTATTGTATATTGCAGCAGTGGTTTTCCCTTAAGCAGCAAAAACTGTTTAGGCATCTCTGTACCCATTCTTTGCCCTGAACCTGCGGCTACAATAATTGCATATTTCTTCATACAGCAAAGTTGCTTGTAAAACCAATACTTTTAATACCATATTATATAAACATAGTCGCATAAAGAGCATGTTGCTTTTTAATTAATTTTATTTAAAATTATAAATGCTAAAGTTTTTTTTATTTTTTCTAAATTTGTACAAGCAGGGTAAAATATACAAATACCACCTTCATATACCAGGTAAATAAAACATTATTAAAATTAGAAAAAGAAGATAAAGGTTTTAATTTTTAATTATTTTAAACTATTATCTATGCCTTTACAATATTTAAAAAACGATAATGGGGAAACTACTGCTGTACTTATACCTATTGCGGAATGGAAAGCTATTACACAAAAACATGGCGACCTTGCCTTATTAGAAAAACCTGTTGCGGTAAAACATAAAAAAGCTTCTGATTTTAAGGGTATCCTTTCTCCGGAATTAGCGGAAGCTCTGCAAAAACATGTAAAACAATCAAGAGAGCAATGGGATTAAACTATTTAATGGATAGTAATGTCATTATTGATTATACAGGGGAAAACTTCACTGGCTCTGCTGAGTTAAAATTGGATACTGCTTTTAACGGTGTCTTTTATTACTCCATTATCTCTCGCATTGAAGTAATAGGATTTAATACCGATGCTGCTATCCTGCAAGACTTGCACGATTTTTTAGCCTTGGGTCAACAATATTATGTTACTGATGAGATTGCCATACAAACAATTTTTATAAGAAGGGCTTTAACCAGGATCAAAATGTCAGATGCAATTATTGCCGCTACCGCTCTTGTTCATCATCATACCCTTGTTAGCCGCAATCTGCATGATTTTAAAAATATTCCGGGTCTTAAAGTAATTGACCCTTACACTCTGTAAAAAAAATTTCTTGCTTTTACCTAAACAGCTTTTTTTAATTTTCTTACCGGTGTTTTATAAATAATTACATTAATAATCCTATTAAAAAAATTAAAATTAATGTATGAAAAAGCTGCTAATCACTTTATATCCCTTTATCAAACTTTTCAAGAATCATCAAAAAGAGAATGTTATAACAAGAGGTTCTGTGTTTATAACCCTTGTAAAACTGGCTTTTTTAAAGAGATTAAATAAGTCAACAGGTAAAGTAAATGTAAGAATAGGACGGTTTTTATTAACATCTCCTGATTATGAAACGCTAAGTTTTCTTATAAAAGAGAAGTTTGTGGACGAACAATATTATTTTAAAGAAACAAATTTAAAGCCTGTAATTTTTGATTGCGGATCAAGCATTGGTATTTCAGTTCTTTATTTTAAATGCTTATATCAAGGGTCTGAAATTTATTCCTTTGAGCCCAACCCCGCTGCTTTTGGTTTTTTAAAAATGAATGTTATAAATAACAATCTTACAAATATTCATTGCTATAATCTTGCATTATCATTTGAAGAAGATACTATTGATTTATTTATACCTAAACAAAATTCATTTATAAATTCAAAAGCTACTAAAATTGATGTAGCGAAATATGATCAGATTAGTGTTTCTGCAAAATCTTTATCAGAGTTTTTACTGCCATTACAAGAAGTTCATTTAGTAAAAATTGATGTTGAAGGATCTGAATTAGACATAATAGAGGATCTGAAAAAAGAAGTGCTTAAAAGAAGGATTGTAAAAAAATTTATTATTGAATATCATGTAAGTATTCATCCTGACAAAGCCACGCTGAATAATTTTCTAACCACTTTCACAAATCACGGCTACCTGTACAAGTTTATTGACGAATATAAAAACGAGGTGAAAGGGGATAAATTGATTTTGGCTTATTTGGAAAATTAATTTTCATAACTATCATACTCATTCAATTAAATTCCAACCGCATTCAATAAAATTAGTTTTAGTATCTTATGATACTGCTTTACCAACTTCTTCATGAAATTATTTACTATTCACTAAAATTTTCTGAACTGTGTTTTTTTTATCTCCGGATAAATGAAGAAAGTAAATTCCTGCAGGCAAAGAAATCTTTTGTTTTAAAAGAGTAGCCCTTGCAGGGATTGTATAAACAGCTAAAACCCTTCCGTTAACATCTATAAGACGGACTAAATTATATATACCGGGAGGCAGGTTTATAGAAAAATTATCTTTAACAGGAATGGGATAAACTGTAACTTTCTCTGGTACAGGAGACATAGTTGATACCCCTTCTATAACGGTGTCTGTTTTGTTTAAAACCCAATTGTTTGGATCTATTTCTACCCCTTTTGGGGTCTTTGTATAATAAAGAGTAAACATTTGATTATTTGCAGTTTGATTGAGTTCAATAGTTGTATCACCCTGGAATGACAATATTTTATACTCCATCGAACCTGTAAACAAAGGAGTTACACCAGGCATTGAAGTGGTTTGCTTTATATTTAAAACAAGGGTGTCTGTTCCGTGTTTTAAATAAGTAACACTATATGTGGGATAACCTTCGCCGAATACTTTTTGATTGAAAAAATCTACCAGGTTTCTTCCGCTAACCTGTTCTGCAAGCTGCTTAAAGTCATTTGTAGTAGCGAAGGAGTCTTTAAACTTTAGCTGGTAAGCCTTTAAAGTGTTAAAAAACAAAGTATCACTATGCATTTCAAAACGGAGATTATGCAAGGCAGTTGCACCTTTTGCATACGATAACCTGTAATCAAAAATTCTTCCTTCGTCATATGCACTGGTGCTGGGTACGTAAACACTTCCACCTGGTTGAGACATAACTCTCTCGTCGAGCGCTGTCATTTGCATAGCTGCTGATGCAGGAAAAAGATCAGGCAGTTTTTCCTGCATCAGCACTTCAGTATAAGTCGCAAAGCTTTCATTTAGCCATATATCACTCCAACTTGCACAGGTAACGTTATCACCAAACCATTGATGTCCTAACTCATGAGCTACCAGGTGTTCTTCAAAATTTTTCAGAGTAGTCATCGTTGCATGCTCCATTCCGCCACCAACACCTGCCTGTGAATGACCATACTTTTCTTTATAAAATGGATAAATGCCAAACAATTCACTCATCTTCTCAATATAACGGGGTGTTTTATCAATGAGAGCTTTGACTGAATTAAAATAATCAGCATTATTATACACAAGATTTTGAACAAGAATAGAATCAGGAGCAATAGCAGACGGTTTGGCATAATTTCTATATTCCATATAGTTACCTGCTGCTATACTGGGCATATAATAACTTAATGGATAGCGGCAAGACCATTGGTATTGCCTGAGGTTGTTTGGCAAGTCAACAACAGCTTTTAACAAACCATTTGAGCCTGCTTTATAATTTGCACCTGTAGTGATCCATATGTCAGCAGAATCAATTTTATCATTTAATAATTGTTTTGCCGGAAACCACTCACGTGCCTGAAAAGACTCCGAAAGGCTTGCTGTAAAATCAAGCCCGTTTGCATCGGTACCGGCAAAAAAACCGGCAGCCACATTTCCCTGGTAATAAAAGGTAAGATTTAGCAAGGTTCCGGGGGTTGCAACACGGTTAAGTGGTACGTAAATATGATCGTTGAGTTGGGAAAAAGCTATTTTACTGTTGTTTAAATAAACCGAATCAAGACTCATTGTTTGCTTAAACTCAATGGCAAATGTGTCTAAACTTTGTTCTGCCAAAACAGTATAACTACAAATGGAAGTTATAAACTTACTTTTAGGCTGAACAGTTATATTAAGCTTTAAATGCTTAATATCATAAAAGTTCATTTTGTTACTCTGAAAAAAATCGGCATTGCTAATGCCCACACCTCCACGCCGGGTGCATCCCAAACAATCGCTTTTGATCTGAGCCGGAGTTTTAAAATGTATAAAGAGAAGTAGAATTAATATAAGTTTCTGCATCTGACCTTGTTATTCATGCAATTTAATTTTTTATAAGTCGTGGTGATGCTCTTTTGTTCAAATTAACTTCAGGTAATGAAAATACAGCTATGGTCAGTCGGGAAAGCGCATGAAAGTTATGCAAAGGAAGGTGTTGAAGAATTTACAAAGCGAATATCAAGATACTACCCGGTTGAATGGAAAATTTTCCCTGCTGCAAGGCAAACAGTTAATACGGAGGAAAATGATATAAAAAAAAATGAAGCCCAAACTATATTACAGGCTCTGCAAAAAGACGATTACATGGTATTGCTTGATGAAAATGGAAAACAAATAAGCTCCCCGGAGCTTGCTGCATTTATTGAAAGCAGGGCAAATAGCAGTGTACGACAGCTTGTTTTCTTAATAGGAGGCGCTTTTGGTGTGGATGAAAACATAAAATCGAGAGCCAATTTCATTTGGTCTTTTTCACAACTGGTTTTTCCTCACCAACTTATAAGACTTATGCTGGCAGAACAGATCTACAGGGCATGCACAATCATCCGCAACGAAAAATACCATCACCAATAAATCATTAACTTGCTGGCATGAGTATCACTTTAATTATAGTTATTATTACCGCCATGGTTTCCTTCACGGCCTTTTCAAATCAAAAGGTCATTGATGATCTTATTTTTGATCCTACCGCTATTGCAAATCGTAATCAATGGTACAGGTTTTTTTCCTGTGGTTTAATACATGCAGATATCGCCCATCTCGCATTTAATATGATTTCTTTGTATACTTTTGGTACATATGCAGTTGAACCTAACTTTAATTCTATATTTGGTTCATCTGGCCCCTTGCTTTATTTAGCCCTGTATATTATATCTCAATTTATTTGCCTGCTTCCCACTTATTTTAAGAACAGGGATAATTATTATTACCGAAGTCTTGGTGCAAGCGGGGCTGTATCGGCTGTAGTATTTGCAGGTATTTTTTTATCTCCGTTGCAAAAAATGGGTATAATATTTATTCCTATCCATATCCCTGGTTTTATTTTTGGCTTCCTTTATCTCGCCATAACTGCATATCTTGACAGGAAGGGGGCGGCAGGACACATTAATCACTCTGCCCACCTGTATGGAGCTTTGGCAGGTATTGTTTTGCTTATCATTTTTGGCTATGCTTTTTCTCCTTATGATGTTTTACAAAACTTTCTCAACCAGATAAAAAGCTTTACAGTATAAGATAGAAAATTTACAATAAACAATATTCTTCGAAGCAAATCATTACAAAAAGCTTTTCGACAAAAACTTTTTTACCAAGAACGTAGCATATAAAAGTTATTACATCAGATCTTTTAATCTTCCTTTTCCTCTAATTGTTATTAACTATAATAAGCCTGAAAAACACTGGCTATGAAACAATTACAGGATCTTTTTTGTTAAAAATATAGAGTACGATTTATGTCGGAATAGAAAAATAAAAAGTTGAGCCCTCATTTATTTTACTTTTTATCCAAACCCTTCCATTGTGAGCGTTTATAATTTGTTTACACAAAAATAGTCCTAAGCCTAAACCTTCAATTTTTTTTGAATCATCTGCCCGAAAATATCTTTCAAACAAATGCGGAATTTTATCTTCCGTAACACCCTGCCCATAGTCTGCTACGGCTACTACCACATTTCCGTTTTCAACAGATAGCTGTACATCTACCTTACCTGCTTCAGGCGAATATTTTATGGCATTTAATAAATAATTACTTAATACCTGGTTTATACGGTCACGGTCTGCATAAATTTCCAGATTAATATTGCCTTCTTTTGTAATTATATGGCTTGAGTGAGCTAATTGTACAGCTTCAACAACTTCATGCACGAGGTCATCGAAGTTGAAGGTGGATTTATTGAATTGGAGATTACCAGAACCAGCCTTGGTAGCATCATACAACTCTTGTATGAGCAACTTTAAACGTTCGGTGTTTTCTTTGCTTTTCTTTAAAAACTCTTCTGCATTTTCTTTATCGTTGTCCTCTATGGTTTGTTCTATTAGTGAATTTAATAAAACGATATTAGATAGCGGATTTCTTAATTCATGAATTACAAATGCAATTAAGTCATCTCTTTGGCGATCAGATTGAACTTTATCTGTAATATCAGTCATAACTAATAAAATTCTTTTATCAACCATTTTACCGTCAATAAAAGTCCCTTTAACAAATAAGTTCTTTACAAGGTCTCCTTCCTCCTTGCACTCATGTTCAAATTGAGTTGATGCAGTAGTCTGCATCATTTTTTCAAGATGCTGTTTTAATTCCTCAGAGGTGAGAAAAGAATGATTTAGATCAAATAAAAATAACCCTTCAATAGTTTCTCTGTTAATTCCAAACAGGTTATAAAATGCATTATTTACTTTAAGTATCCTGAAATTTGTATCAAACACTATTAAAGCATCTGTAATTGACTTTACGACATTTTCTGAAAACTCCTGCGATTCTTTTAGAAACTTTTCTAATAACTTTTGCTCATGTATGTTCTGTATAAACTTTATAATAAAGCTTTCTCCCTTATCATCTTTTGCAAATATTGATTCTCCAGAAACCCACACACAAGTTCCATCTTTATGAACAGTATAGTTTCTATCTTCGCATGAGCCATGCTGCATTATTTTCAAGCATACATGAAACAATAAAATTAAAATTAGAGAAGTTGAGTTTTATTAAAGCGGTGAAACAAGAAACAGGCTAATACATATTTTTACATCAGTATGATCATACTTGACCTATTCAACTAAAAAATTATAACATTACAAAGATAATAAATATTTTTTTTCAATTGTAATTACCTGTAATAACGGTAGTGTCTCAGTTTGAAATTTAATGCTTGACCGAATAAGCAGCGCTTGTATTACCTTTGTTGCATGGCAAAGAAAACAAAACTTCCAACGGACTTAAATAAAAAAGCTTTTTCAATAGTTCAATTAGCTACAGGTGAAAATAATGAAATTGCAGACAATGGCAAAAATCCTGCTGCTGTAGCATTAGGTCGTTTAGGTGGACTTAAAGGTGGCAAGGCAAGGGCTAAGAGTCTTACAGCAGAAGAAAGGTCTGCAATAGCAAAAAAGGCGGCGGCCAAACGCTGGAGTAAAAATAAAGTTTCCTAAACTATATTACCTCGCCTTCTTTTTTCGTGTGTTCATTATACTATCTTTAATAATTCCATGATTTTCTTGTTCTAAAAACATATTTGGATAAAAAACTTTTGCCACTTCAGCCGGGTCGGCTACAGGAATGATATTGTCTTGATAAATAGTGCCAGATATGTTTTTCGCAACCAAAGCTCGTGTGTGAGAAATAGATAAGCCTACCATCATTATCATTAAATTTTGAGGTAAAACAAACTCCGTATTTACTAAAAACTGATTCAAATTATCTATCTCGAATACATTTTGAACATGAATGTCAACTAAAATAGTTTTTGCGGGAATATCTGGATCATGTGTGTAATAAACTCTTAAGGTCAAATCAATTAAGTTAGTGTCTCCGAAAAATCTTGTAATATGTTGAAATTGCACTGTTACTGGCTTGTCTCGTTCTGATATTGCTTCATTCAGGATAAAATAAAATTCTTTTATCCTTTTTATTTTAATCGAAAATGAAGCAGAATTTTTTACAGTATTCATATTCTTATATAATTCTTGCAATTCAGTGTATTATTTTATGCACTTATAAAGGCATTGAGAAACTCTCTTTGGAACTATTTATGGTCAAGGTAGCTGGTGTTTTAGTTTCGCTGGGTTTAATTTGCGTGGCTAATGCATAAGGGCGTTCTTTTTCAAAAGCTATTGGTTTTGCTCTTAGCATTGGTATTAATTCAAAAACTTTATCATCTGCATCTTCCTTTATAAATCTTTCGATGTCAACAAAAGATAATATAGGAGCTTTCCCAGAAGCTAACGACAGCTCGACCAATTTGCTAATTTTATGGTCAAAATCGCCATTTAAAACTTGAGTTATATAACTTTTATTGAAGCCCAGTTGTTGAGCCAATTGAGATTTATTAATATTCTTTTTTTTTCTATAATTCTCAATAACATTGAAAAGATGATTTTGAATGTGAAAAATATGGTATTCCTTACTTTTTAACAGTTGCGCCCTTTCCATTTCAGTGTAATTTAATTGCTTTCTAAAAATTGTTTTTTTAGAGAACGAAATTCTCTAAAATTTTGAAGTTGTTGATTTTTATAGCCTCCAAGTATTACTAATTTACCGTTAGGTACTTTAATAGCGAATACTCTTAAGTCGCCTGCTTTTACTTCATACTCTTTGACTTTTTCTTTTTTAGGGGTAACGTCTCTCCATTGTGTATCTGGCAGTCCCTGAAGATTTGCAACAGCATTCATTATTGAGAGTAATCTATTAAAAGAAGGTGTGTACTTCGACTCTAAAGAGTCTTCGTAAATGTCTAATTGCCCCTTCAAGTTTTTTTCGTCAAGTTTTTTTATATCTGCTTCATCGCTTAAAACAATTAATTGCATGAATACCTGCTTCCCATTTACAGTTTTTATTTTCTTAGTTACAAATTTACTCATAAAAAAGTTAAGCTACAACTAAACTCATAAATATAATTTATTTATATTTGCCGTTCCGTAAAAATACCGTTTTAGCAAGAAGTGGCTAAAACAACAACAATAATGTGGATAAATAAATTGACATTGATGCTTGACTGGTCAAGCATTAATACTTACCTTTATGCTATGAACAGGTTACCAATCGGAAAAAGAGTACAGATTATTAACCTTTTGGTAGAAAGCAATAGTTTACGTTCTACATCTCGCATTGCAGATGTGTCAATAAATACAATAACAAAACTCTTAGTTGAAGTTGGTGCAGCTTGCCAAAAGTTTCACGATGAAACTGTAATAGGAATAAAATCAGAAAGAATACAAGCGGATGAAATTTGGTCGTTTGTTTACGCAAAAGATAAAAATGCAACACAAGAGCAAAAAGCTAATGGTGCAGGTGATGCATGGACATGGACAGCAATTGATGCTGATAGCAAACTTATTGTTTCATGGTATGTAGGTGATAGAAGTTTTATTTCTGCAAAAGAATTTATGGAAGATGTTGCTTCAAGAATAACTAATAGAGTGCAATTAACTACAGATGGACACAAGGCATATTTAACTGCCGTTTACGATGCTTTTGATGGCGACATAGATTATGCACAACTAATAAAAATATATGATAATCCAGAGGGCAACGGCAATGAAAAAAGATATAGTCCAGCTGAATGCACCGGAACTGAAAAAGTTGTAGTTAGTGGAGAGCCAAGAGAAAAGTTTATTTCTACTTCTTACGTTGAAAGACAAAACTTAACAATGAGAATGCACATGAGAAGATTTACAAGGCTTACAAATGCTTTTTCTAAAAAGATTGAAAATCATTGTCACGCTATTGCTTTACACTTTGTCTATTACAACTTTGTAAAAATCCATAAGTCATTGAGAGTACCACCAGCCATGCAAGCAGGTTTAATTAAAAGGCTTATGAGTATTGAAGATATTGCAAACTTGGTTGAAGATACTGAACCAAAGAAACGTGGTGCTTACAAAAACAAAAAACAATAAAAATATAATTTACTAATGTGTAAATAAAATACAATGACATCAGAATTAATTGCTGGTTTTATTAGCGGTTTATTGGTATGGGTAATATCACTCGTTCGAGACTGCATTTTATTAAGGCAGGACAAAAAGAAAATTTACGATTTTCTAAAGAATAAAAACAAAAGTAACAGAATGCGAAGCGCTAAGGCTATAGCTATCGAAACACGTCTTACGGCAGAAAGAGTTATAAATGTGGCTTATAAAGACGATAGACTTGAAAAAGACCTTTACGACAATGCTGAATTAATAGGAATTAAAAATTCAAACTGAGACACTACCGTAATAACCAGCTTTTACAGCTTCTGATAGTTTTAGCATAGAATCGCTAGCTTCATTTGTTTGTCTATAAGAAGCTGCAACTCTTAAGACTCAAGAAACCATTTTACAGCCTCCAGACTAATATGAGAAGGAATGATATGTGGACCGTCAAATTCATGATAAATAATATTATAACTTTGCTTTTGTAACCGGGGAACCAGGCGACGGCTGCAGGAATTGATTGGAAGAATATCATCGGATGTGCCATGCGAAACAAATACGCCTGGTTTGCCTTTCATTTCGGCTGCGTAATAAAAACCCGGAGAAAAAGCAATAATGTGAGTAAACAAATCACCATTAGTCAACCCAACAGAAAGTGCGTAGGAAGCTCCGTCAGAAAAGCCACCGATAGCGAGCCTGGTCGTATCAATATTATATCTGATGAAGGTTTCGGCCAATGCCTGATTTATAAAAGCTATATCCGGGCCAAAGCGATCAAAACTTATAATGTCCCAGCTAGGGCCTCTTGAAATGGGTGCGAGCAAAATAATATTAGCATCATCTGCAAGATGCCTGATAAGTGACATTCCATGTTCTGCATCGCCACCTGCCCCATGCAACATTACAGCTAAAGCTACAGGTGTAGCCGGATTGTACCCTGGGGGGATATAAATAAGTCCATCGCGCTTATAGTCTAAACCAAGTGCCTGCAGCCCTGGTAATACTGTTTGTTTGGGATCTTTTCCAACTGGCTTTGCACCTAAACGACCTCGGGCAAAAGCTTCTCTGTCTATTTGCATAATCATTCCTTTTTGTGATTATAGACTAAAACAAAAACTTGGCCTTTCTTACCACTTTAGTTAATTATCAGGTTTTAAATAAATAACAGCGTAAATAAATTTTTTAAAAAATGTTTGCGTAGAAATGTTCCTGTAATTGTATTTTTCGAAAAACATTCTCATATCCTGTAAATGAGCAGCTTCAATTTTACATAATGCTCTGAAAAAAAAGTACATGAAATTCAACAAGAGCTTCTGCCATGCATTATTTTTTTCACTTAACTGAAAGTCTGCAAATAACCAAAGACCTGCCGGCACTAATAAAGCATCAACTTTATCGAAAATAATTTTGGACGTGTTGTATGAGAAATTATCAAAAAGAAAAGGAGTTACCACTACATCAAATAGCTGGTGAAATGTTGTATCTAATATAGATTGACTGATGAAAATAATATTGTTACTACCTGCATTTTTCATTTTTGAAAACGCAATCATTTTTTGTGAAACCTCGACATACGTTATTTGTAATCCGCTGTTATGTTTTTTTGAAATTTCTTCGAGTATATGTCCCGTACCTCCCCCTATTATTAATACAGAGCTATGGGCGGGAATGGCATTAATTAAAAATATCTGAGCTTGTAAAATAGCACTTCCATATACAAGGCGTGAAATCAAGTCATAAAACGGGGCAACATTATCGTAGTTACCTTTCATAAAACCAAAAATAAGACTGTTTTAATACAGAATTTTTTTATAATAAGAGATTCAGGTAAAGACATTAGTAAATAATATCATTGTTGCCCAATTAGATTATCTCATTTTGGCTAAGCCCGCTGCAATTTAGAGGTTAAAATCAAAGGTTAAAACAAAGAGAACTTCAAACTGCGTTCCTGTGATGCATTGGTAAATCTGGAAAAAAGTTTGGAAAATAAGAACAGGAATTAAAAGGATTGAAAGGATTAAAACGATAGTAGCATTTACTTAGGTAACCGGTTACAATCCTTTCAATCCAAGATAGTCTTTTCAATCAATGTAAGAAATTCCTCCCTGTCTATCATTCTTGCACCTAAGGTCTCGAGATGTTCGGTATAGACCTGACAGTCTATTAATTGTACCCCATCTTCTATAAGCACGTCTAAGTATTTTATAAATGCATACTTACTGGCGTTGCTTACATGGCTAAACATGCTTTCACCGAAAAAAATATTGCCCATTCTTATACCATATAAACCACCTGCCAATTCATCATTTATCCAAACTTCTGCACTATGAGCATAGCCAATTTTGTGTAATTCGATATATACGGCCTCTACATCATCAGTTATCCATGTTCCGTCCTGGTTGATGCGTTCTTTTTCTTTGCAGGCTTTAATAACCTGCGAAAATGCTTTGTTTACTGTAAACTTAAACGCTCCGCGTTTTAATAGCACTTTCATGCTTTTGCTTACTTTTAATTCATGCGGAAATAACACAAACCTCGGGTCTGGACACCACCACATTGGAATATCGCCATCAAACCAGGGGAAAATGCCTTTTTTATAAGCCAGTAATAATCTATTAACTGACAGGTCTCCCCCAATAGCGAGCAAGCCATCAGGCAAAGCTTCTGTTACCGGTGGAAACCAGGGATTGTTATTAAGTACATTTAAAGCCATTTTTTCGTGGAAACTGCTAACTGAAAAAGGTGTAATAGATTAACTAACAGAAAGGAAATTTATAAATAAAGTTGAATTTTTTTCCGAAAAAGTAATTGCTCTAAGCGGGCAATAACAAAAAGTAGTATGATATGGAACTTTTAGAATTGTATAATTTTTACTGTAAAGAACTTGTAATTGATGAATAGTACTGCCACTAGTTACCTAAATGAATTTTGAAAAGATCAACTCTTTTAAATCTAAGTTACTCTGCTCATCAATATCCTGCGTGTTTATTTTCATCCGAAATATAGTAATTTGTCAGGCCATTACTTCTAATGTTGCTCCAATTCCACGTTCTGTAATAGCATCACATTGAGGTTTTAAATCATCATAACTTCCATTCTTTACTGCGTATTTTCCACGGGTATGAATTAACATAGCACATTGTTCGGCTTGTTCCTCTGTATGCTTACAAACTTCAATAAGAGTTTCTATTACCCATTCAAAAGTATTTACCTCATCGTTCCAAACAATTATCTGGTATGATTTTTCAAAATCTGTTAACACGTCTATCCGGGTTTCCTCCAGTGTTTCTGTTCCTGAAAGCATATCTTCTTTTTTTACAAAGTTATTCTTATTAGATTTATTAAAACAGGCACGATTTTATAAAAATGTTTCTAAAGTAAATATACAGAAACCTTGAACCTTTATTCTATGGGATTATTTAACAGGGCTGCAAACCATGAGGAGATCAGTAAACTTGAGGCAGAGACACCTGTAATAAAGATTGACAGTATTTATCGCGGATTAGATTACCTGGTGGAATTAGTAAAGCAGATACGTCCTTCACGCGCTACAAATTACAAAGAAGCGGAGCTAAAATTTAAAGCGCTGTTTTACCAGTTGCAAAACGACAAAAAAGCTTTGTTCTCATTACGAAAAGCATTGCTGTCGCAGTTTTTAAGCAGCAATTTTGTGCCTGCCCTTACCGAAAGCGGTATGCCGGGATCAAGGGGATTTTTGCAGGAATTGGTTAAAAAAGTAAAACACAAGATATTACCTCCGCTTTTAGAGACGCAAAATCTCTTATATGTTATTAACCACGTTTTTTATAGGAAAGATGATTATATCTGGGTAGAAAAGATTGACAGGCAACTTTGGATTAATTTTTTTAACTTATCAGGCATCCAGATAAGTGTAACTAATGAGAATATACTGAAACAGCTCAATGAGTCCTTACACCTTTTAATCCAAAAAACTGTTACTCTTGGTTTGGAAAAAGAGATAATGGGAAATTATCTTAAAATTAATTACCAGGAGTATTCATTCTTTTTACTTGATGTGGCCGTACAGGATTATTTATCATTGTATAATAAGAAAGCGTCACAAAATGAAATTTCAGATGCGGTTACAAAAATAGTTGATGCAATACAAAAATGCAGGCAAACCATAGACGATGTCAGTGAGCAACGAAGAAAAAATGGCACAAGCCTTTCACAAACTTATATATTAATAAGATTAGAACAGCATCTTGAAAGATTGCTGGTAATAACTGATGTAGTTGACAATGACCATCACTTCGATGCAGACAGGTTCTTAGATTATTTTATAAAAGTTATTACATATGAAAAGAAGAAAAATAGTATTAGTGAATTTCTAAGTGCAAACTTATCTTTTCTTGCTTTTAAAATAACTGAGCATGGAGGCAGACGGGGTAAAAAGTACATTACCAGTACGCGGGAGGATTATTGGTCAATGCTTAAATCTTCTATGGGCGGGGGCTTTATCGTCTCCTTTACTGCATTAATAAAAAATCTTATAACTAAAGTTCCAATGCCGCCCTTTTGGCTTGGGTTTTCATATAGTATTAATTATTCAATAGGTTTTCAGTTAATGCATGAAACAAATTCTACTCTTGCAACAAAGCAACCCGCCTATACAGCTTCGGCAATTGCAGCTTCTCTTGATTATTTTAAAGAAAATCGAAAGCCTGATATGTATGCACTTGCAATAACTATTGCCCGGACTTCCCGCACCCAGCTTGCGTCTTTTTTTGGCAATCTCATTATCGTTTTTCCTTTAGCTTACGGCCTGGCTGCAGCGTATCATTTTATAACCGGACGCTATTTACTCGATAATAATGCAGCAGTTCATATGCTTGAAGAGCAACATCCATTTTTAAGTCTTTCCATTTTGTATGCATGTTTTACAGGTTTAGCTTTATTTTTAAGCGGCTTAATAGCCGGATATGTAGAAAATGGAATCAATTATGGAAGGGTAGGAGAGCGACTAAAAAATCATCCGGTATTTAAAAATACTTTGCCTCCTGAAAAGCTCGAGAAAGTAACAGGCTATGTTGAAAACAATATGGGAGCATTGGTTGGTAATATTGCACTCGGTTTTCTTCTTGGGATGGCAGGTTTTTTTGGAAAGATTTTCGGCATTCCCTTCGATATAAGGCATATTACTATTGCATCCGGTAACTCAGCTATGGCTTATTATACCACAGGCAACACTCCCGGGCATGCTTTTCTGCTTACCGTTTTTGCTGGCGTACTCCTGATAGGATTATTTAATTTTCTCGTCAGCTTTGCGCTGGCATTTTTTGTAGCTGTAAGGAGCAGAGGTGTGCGCTTAAGAGATTATCCCGAGCTTGCTGCAGTACTTACTAAGTTCTTTATAAAGTTTCCGTTAGATTTCTTTTTCCCACCAAAGTATCCAAGAAAAATTGCAGAAGTGAAAAGGAAGTTTAGGTTTAAACGGGTAAAAATATAGCTGAAATTATTACTCTTTTTTCTGTAATTTTTCTGTCAATTGAGGCAGAAACTCTAATACTTATTAAATTTACAAGGATGTAGAATCTCACATTGTTTCGTAATACCTTAAATCGTAGTCCTATAAATCATGTCCTCGTAATTTTGTCAAATCACTAATTCGGGTTCTGACCATCTCTATATGCGGAATTCCGTCTTCATCATAAACGTCACTCGTTTGTTTGAAACCAAAGCTTTCATAGAATTTTCTTAAATAAAGTTGCGCACCTATTTTTATGGTTTGTTCACCGTATAATGAGTTGCATTGGTTAATTGCCTCATTCATTAAGTCTTTACCTGCACCTATACTTCTGTATTGGGGTGAGGTAACTATGCGACCGATTGATATATTTTTATAAGACACACCAGCAGGTACTAAGCGGGCATAAGCAGCAAGCCCATTCGTTGCAAAACCCATCAGATGATAACACTTCTGATCTTTATCGTCTGCATCCTGGAAAACGCACTTTTGCTCTACTATAAATACTTCATTTCGCAGCTTTAAAATAAGGTATAATTCGTGCGGCGTCAACTCGTCAAAGAATTTACAATACCAGCTAATTTGCTGCATTAACGAACATTTTCTTTAATAAACTCAATAGTCTTTTGGTAAGTATCCAGCAAATTGTTACCATACCATCCATGACCTTCGGCTGAATAAACAGTCATTTCAACTTTTACGTTGTTTTGCTGCAATTTTGCTTTAAGGGCATTAGATTGAGCTAATGGAACTACAATGTCATCACTTCCATGAAATATTTTAGTGGGAACAGTTTGTGCGTTCACAAAATTAACAGGACTTGCCTGCAGGTACAAATCAGGGTTAGTGGAAGGTGTTGCTCCTAAAAAGTTAACCAGTACCGGGCGGGCCTGATCAGGTATAGGATGATTATTGTATAAAGCTGTCAGGTCTGCAGGACCAAACAAATCAACTACTGCTTTTATCTTTTGGTTTGTATTGTTATTATAAGCCTCAAGCAAAGCAAGATGAGCTCCTGCACTTACTCCGATCAAACCAAATTTATTTACGTTTACCTTATACTCATTTGCTTTGGTTCCGATAAAATTGATGGCAGATTGTAAATCTTCAATCTGAGCTGGAAACCTGTTTAATCCCTTATAGGAGAGACGATAATTTATATTGAAAATAGCGAAGTCAGGAAGCCCGTTTCTAATAGCCGCAATAGCATCATTAAATTCATTCTTATCGCCGCCGCTCCAGGAGCCGCCATGTATAAACAGAATTACTTTGGTATTTGAGGTGTCTCTTCCCGCAGGTAAATAAATATCCATATTTTGGGCAGTATCACTTCCATAAGAAATATTCTTCCTATCCAATTGTGGCAATGTTTCCTCCCCTTTCTCCCCTTTCTGGCAGGAAGTAAATGTGGCAGAAAAAAACATTCCTATTAAAAGACTGAAAGCAGTAAAATTCATTTTTCATTAAATTATACTCTCATTTTACAAAACTGCGGCCAAAGCATATATGTTATGCCAAAACATCTATTAGAAGTTGTTAAAGTGATGTCGGACTTTATAAAGGTAATAACTGATATTTTTAGATGACTATTTTAACAGAATCATTATAACAGGGGGATTTCTTTTCAATCTCTGGTACTAAAAAACTTTTTACGTTAATAAGAAGCTGTTTTTAAATTTCTTCTTGGATACCAGTTTTTGTTTTCATTACAAAACTATTAAGACGCATTTCGTTCATCCGCATAGCATTGTGCATCTTTTGGCTTTATTTACAAAGTCGTTATTCAAAATTTTAACCGCTACTAAGATTGATAAAACGTAAGACACCTAAAGCCAGGCGGTGAAACGCAGATAGGGATGTTGCTATTACCATTGATGTATGAACGAATGTTCTGATTGAGTGAAACAGAATTTTTTGACTGCTACGGAACACGGTAAAAAATTATTAAGCTAACTTATACCCGGAGCAAATGCAACGCGTATGCAATTGTCTTTTTTTTCTTTGAACATTTTATATCCTTCGGGGCCTTGCTGCAACGACCATTTATGTGTAAGCAGGTATGATGGATCAACATCGCCTTTTAAAACATGATTGATCAACGTAGGAATATACTTCTGTCCGTGCATTTGTCCCATTTTCAAAGTAAGCCCTTTGTTCATCGCCGCTCCCATGGGAAATTTATCTATGAGTCCCCCCATATACACCTACAATAGATACAGTACCACCTTTCCGACATGCAATAACTGCCTGTCGTAAAACAGCGGGGCGATCGGTCGTGACATGCAGTGCATGTCTCACGCGGTCATATACCTGCTCTACACCTGTTGTATGCGCTTCCATACCTACCGCATCTATACAGCGGTCAACTCCGCGCCCGCCTGTTATTTCACGCAAAGCATCCTGGATATCTGTTTCCATATAATTAAGCACTTCAGCTTTTCCATAGGTTTTCGCCATTGCAAGTCTTTCAGGAAAGCGGTCTATAGCTATTACCCGTTCTGCACCTTTTAACCAGGCACTGCGAATAGCCATTTGTCCTACACCGCCACAACCCCATACTGCAACAATATCTCCCGGTTGTATATCAGCCATATCTGCTGCCATATAACCGGTAGGGAAAGCATCAGAACAAAATAAAACCTGCTCGTCAGTTAATTCTTCAGGAACTTTAAAGGCGCCATGATCGGCAAAAGGAATTCGTATGTATTCGGCATGGCTGCCTGCATAGCCACCAAAAGCATGTGAATATCCATAAATGCCAGCACCCGCATAGCCATATAATTTCTCAGTCATCCAGGGATGCGTGTTAGTATTGTCGCATAAAGACCATGACTGGTTCTGGCAATAATGACATTCTCCGCAGCCTATTATCGAGCTTACTACAACACGGTCTCCTTTTTTTAGTTTCTCTACTTTAGAACCTGTCTCCATTACTTCACCCATGAATTCGTGACCAATCACATCGCCTTCCCGCATGCCCGGCACATACCCGTCGAGCAGATGGAGGTCGCTGCCACAAACAGAAGAGAGACGAACTTTTACAATTATATCATTAGGACTAACAATAGTAGGGTCATTTACATTTTCTACTCCAAGTTTATTTATACCGTTCCAGACTAAAGCTTTCATATAGCAAATTTTTATGGATTAACAGGCAGTTCAGTGTTTTTACGGGCAGAAGGATCGTGCTTAATAACAGGTAATTCACCGGTTTCTATCATTCGTTTAAACCGGCGTATGTCTTCACGTATCAGCCGTTCAAAAGCATTATTGAACATTTTAGCTGCGAGTTTCCCGACATCTCCTGCGGGCGGAATGTAAGAGATGATGGCATGTAACTCTGTACCACGATTTCCGGGTGCCTCTTTAAACTCTACTTCACCGGCGTTGTCTACCATTGCTCCCGGTACCGATTTCCAGCTTAGTACTTTACCTGGTTCTTCACGCACAATATCTGCATCCCACTCAATGGTACCCAGTCCCTTCGGTACCTGCGCTGCCCAGTGTGAGCGTGTATTAGTTACTTCTTTTACTGACTGCAGATGCTGCATAAACAAAGGAAGGTTTTCCAGGCTTCTCCATGCATCGTATACATCGTACCGGTCGCGATTCACGGTAACTGTTTCTTTAATCGTAATTGCTGTTGGTATTTGTTGAGAGGTATCTCTTCCTATAGCGTTGTTGACAGCACAGTACCCAGTACTTCCTCTAAACAAAAGGAATCCTCCTGCCAGTGCAGATGCTATGCCTATTGCAGGTCGCTTCTTAATGTTTAAAATGCCGGTTGATATTAAAAACCCGCCTGCAATTGCTGAGGCTATACGTTCTGAAGGTCCAACATTTACCCTGCTTGAGCCACTTGCTTTAGGGGTAATAAAAACATTGTAAGACATATTAATATTTATAATAGCAGCTCTAAATATTATGCTAAATTAAAAAATGGGTAAAGTTACTAAGACGGTCACCTATATTCTTTAATGCTGTAGAAGTTACACCACATTAATGAACACTAATATTTAAATTTATTTCAGATAATAATCTGTATCAAACTTTTATACTAAAAAATCCAACTTTTAATAACAATATGATTTCTAATTTTGCTACGTTTAAACTTTTGTATTTTTTTTTTTGGTAACCATCAGTTGTATTTTATTGCATCTCCGGTTGTGTCACTCACTTCAACTGTATATTTTTATGGCAGCTTTTCAAAAATACATTAATCACATTCCTTTTCAAACTTATTAAATGTGGTAAAACATATACTACAAAAAAATTGGTAAGTAGATTTATTGCCCTTTTATTTTTTATCAAATTGTGATAAATTAAGCTTTGGGTCAAGCCTCTGATCAGAAGAATAAGTTTTATCCCATGTTGTCTCTTTCCGTGCTATTGCAGATTCTCTTCCTAAAATAGCTGAAAGGGTTGATTCAGCTCCTGACCTTGTTTCGTTCAGGTAATTACCTGTCTCTATGCTTTTGATAAAAGCTATCTCTTTGTTTGCATCTGCATCATGGAGTGAGGAAAGAAAAACTCCTGCAGCCTTTTGTTGCGCAGTAGGCTCGCTTCCTTCTCTTGCAATACCTGAGTCCCATTTATTATCACCATTTATAAATACCCCTCCGCTGTAGTGCGCCTCGGCAATACCTTTTGTACCTAAAAACCTTGCACAAACATCACCAAATTGTGTCCCTGCCTGGGTTGAGTGAAAACTTACATTGACATTGCCCGGATATTGATAAAGCACCTGGAAATTATTCAATGTATCACCAACACCAGGACCTCCTTTATTGCCTCCCTGACCGATAGCTCGTAATGGGTGCCCTTGAAGTGTCCAGTTGCAAACATCAAGCATATGAATTCCCTGGTCTAATAAAATTCCTCCTGATAATGCCCTGTAATGGTAATGATTTCTTATCCTGGCTTCATCATTTGAAACATTATTAAAAGTTTTTATTGCGTTACCCGAAGACAAATAATAAAGCTGTCCATTTATTACATCCCCTATATCTCCCTTATGGATGCGCTTAACCATTTCAACATAGGGCGTTGCATATCGAATTTGAAAACCGATCACAACGCTTAATTTTCCATTTAACTTTTTACCAACCTGTTCAACTCTTTTGCACCCTGCTACATCTGTAGCAACAGGTTTTTCGCAATACACATGCTTTCCTGCAGCAACTGCTGCTTCTAAAAACTCAGCATGCGTATAAGCAGGCGAAGAGATCAGTACTGCATCTACGTCTTTATTTTCCAATAATTTAAGGTAAGCCTTTGAGCCCTGGTATATATTGGAGGTTTTTATTTCAGGCATTCCTTTAATGGCATTCAACTGGTTATACGTACCTTTTTTATTTTGCAGTTGGTCTTCAAAAAGATCAGCCATTGCAACAATATTTACATTGGTATTTTTTGACATAGAAGAGATAACTGCTGTACCTCTTTCCCCACAACCTATAATTCCAAGCCGGATTGCAGAATTGGCCGTCGAACCAAAAACGATACCTGGCTTTAGAATAGTTATTGCTGAAATAGCGGCTGCATTTTTTAAAAACGATCGGCGTTCTATTTTTGTCATAATCTCTTTATATTATTTAATATTTTCTTTTGGTTTTTAAATTCAATCTGCAAATGGAAGTCCGTTTAAACTATTTTTTGAGAACATCTAAACAGTATATTTCTTTTCTTTATTAATCCAAATTAAATACAGTACCTGATAAAGCAGTTAATGAACAAAAATCTCACTTACTAACACCCAACCGGGCTTCCCTTTTTGCGGGTGCCATTTAGGGAGTGCTTTGATTGGCTGAGCCACAATTTTAAGATACTTTACTGTTGTGGGAGCAAATGAAATCTGCAGCGGTACCAGCTTAGTAGTTTCATCTTTCAATGGCATATCCGGATTAATTTTACCTAATTGCTTTAAACGATCTTTTTCCATTCCACCCCATACTTCCATACTAACCGGTGGAAAAATAGATGAACCGGTACCTTTTAATATTGTAAGCAATACATTTTCCACCGTTACCGGATTATTGAAATACAAATTAAAAACTCCGTTATTTTTGGTATAACCAAGCCATTGTCCATTACCAAAATTTGTATCGCCGATATCAGCATCTGATAATAACTTACCGGGGCCTTTGTATTTTACATCTGGCGGCGTTGGGAGTTCTATTGAGTCTGGCTTAAAACCTTTTTTGATATAAATAGCTTCTGAAGGAGTACTTCCATACCAGCCTTTTTTAAATGCCCTTGCTATAAGGGTTGTATTGTTCTTTATCACGATAGGCTCTTTATAAAGTGGACTCTTTACACTGTCAGGTTCAGTTGCATCTAAGGTATATCGAATATCTACACCTTTAAAAGGATGCTTTATAACAATTTGTGTATCCTTATCAAATATTCCGGTTGGATTTTGTATCATTGGAGGACTTAGAGCTATCATGGTTCCATTGTCCGCAAAACCCGTCTCGATATTTACCTTTTTAAACTTATTACGTACCGATGCTACCTGCATGCTATCTATTCTTGTGTTCCAGATGTAGACAGATTTTATGGATGGAAGGGCAGCTATCTTTTCTAAAAATTGCCTGTCAATTGCAGTTCCTGACAATGCTATCTCCTGCAGTTTTTGTAAACCCATCAGTTGTTCCAAACCTTTTGAAGTAACATCAGTATAGTTAAGATTAAGATCACGCAGATTTCCCATTTGCTTTATTATAGTTAAATCATCATCTTTTACAGGCATACGAGCCAGGCTTAACTGAATGATCTGTTGTTTCAGGGGTACCAATTCTTCAAGTGATTTTCTGGAATAGGCATTTTTTCCATAAAAATGAACCGACAGAGCAGGAGAACCAATTCCCTGCGGTTCTATTACCCGGTAATTATTATTTAAAGCATTTATTTTTTTATCATCAGCCGCAGGAAAGTCATATACTGTTTCACTTAATTCTTTTTCAGATGGCCCCAAAAATTTTGCGGCCGCTATTCTAAATGTATCCTGTACTGGCAACTCAATAATTTTTTTATTCATTAGTCCGCCTGATTCTATCCATGCTTTCAATAACCCGATTTCGTCGTCTGCCAGGGCAGGTTTAGAAACGGGGGGCATATGTTTTTTATCGTCCGGCGGCAGAAGTATTCTGCGGATTAATAAACTACTGTCGGCGTAGCCTCCAATGAAAAGAGGTCCTGTCTTTCCCCCTGACATTATTCCTGATGAATCTTCTAACACCAGGCCTCCTTTAATATTGCCTGCACCATGGCAACTAAAGCATTTTTTTTCAAAAACCGGTTTAATTACATCAGCAAAAATCATTGCCTGATCTATTGAAACTACTTTCTTCTCTTCAGTACTAACTGGCGCTAATAAATAATTTTCTCCATGAGTAAGACTGGCACCAAAATGTCCAGCTATAACAATGCAAAGGCTGGCAATAAGAGTGAATGAACGGCCAATGATCTTATGGCTAAAAAAATGATGGAAGGAATAAAAAAGAAAGCTTAGGAGAGCAATACCTACACCTGTCCATTTATGCCACTGCAACACATTTCCACTTCTTCCATCTTCTAAAGACAAAAGTATGCCCATGACAGCAGTTACCATTGCAGACAAAGATGCAACAAGTCGCAGTACATTGAACCACTCTTTGTTTTGTACCTTTAACGGCATCCAGAATGTAAAGAAAGAAAGCAACAGCAGCACAATAGGAAAATGCAGGAACATGGGATGCATTCTGCCTGCAACCTGCAGCCACGAAGGTATGTGCAGTTTGTGCTCGAAAACTAAGATAAAAAGAAGGAAAATAATGCCGGCATTTAAAATTCCCTCACCAATTTTTTTTATTGTTTTCATAGGCCTGTTACATCTACACCGCTGGTAAATTTAGGACGATAAACCAGAAGCTCCGCATAGCCTTTATCACGTCTATCGCAGATCATTATTAAACACGTTTTTAATATTCGCACCTTTCACCAGTTATTGCATAAGGGACATCATTTGACTGGATTCCAAGCGAAGGCGAAGGAATTTTGGAACATGCAGAGCAATTTCAGAAACAAGCGAATGGAGCCCCGTAGCAATAACAAAGCCGTGCGGCTTGAGCTATTGACGGTTCATTACATGTCTATTATTTATGATCCAAATGACGCTTTTTTTGGCTTATGTTGACAGTAAGTTTAAGAATTATGCAAGTATGTCCCTTACTACCTTTCCTTCTACATCAGTCAATCGGAAACGCCGTCCCTGGCTACGAAATACCAGCCGCTCGTGATCAAAACCCAACTGGTTTAAAATAGTTGCCTGGAAATCGTGCACATGCACAGGATTACTAACGATGTTATATCCAAACTCATCAGTTTCTCCATACACCATACCTGGTTTAATGCCACCGCCAGCCATCCAGATAGAGAAGCACCGCGGATGATGGTCTCTTCCATAGTTGTCTGCTGTCATCTTTCCCTGGCTGTAGTTGGTGCGGCCAAATTCACCGCCCCAGATCACTAATGTTTCGTCGAGTAAACCGCGTTGTTTTAAATCTGTGATAAGTGCTGCGGAAGACTGGTCTACATCTTTTGCCTGCCCGCGCATTTCATTAGGAAGATTGCCATGCTGATCCCATCCCTGGTGGTACAACTGTACAAAGCGAACACCATTCTCTGAAAGCTTACGTGCCAGCAAACAGTTAGCCGCATAAGTACCGGGAACGAGGCAATCTGATCCATATAATTTTACAATATCATCCGGCTCTTTGGTTACATCTAAAATTTCGGGCACAGCAGTTTGCATGCGGTAAGCCATTTCATACTGCTGTATTTTGGTAGCAATTTCAGGATCACCAAAATTTTTATATTCCATTTCATTTAAAGCTGCTACTTTATCAAGCATGCTTCTTCTCGCATTCCTATCCATACCTTCCTGGTCCTGCAAATACAAAATAGGATTTTCTCCACTGCTGAATTGTACTCCCTGGTGTATAGGATCTAAAAATCCATTGCTCCATAATTTTGAATAAACTCCCTGGCCATTTCCTTTTCCACGTGATAACAGCACACAAAATGTTGGCAGGTTTTTATTTTCGGTTCCCAGGCCATAGCTTACCCACGAACCCATGCTGGGCCTGTTCCCTTGCTGCGCCCCTGTTTGAAAAAATGTTAATGCAGGATCGTGATTGATAGCCTCTGTATGCATTGAGCGCACGATACAAATGTCATCTACAATCTTACTCATGTGCGGGAATAATTCGCTAATCCATGCTCCTGACTGGCCATACTGATTAAACTTATAAAAAGAACCTACCAATGGAAATTTTTTCTGGTTCGAAGTCATTCCTGTCAAACGCTGGCCTTTGCGGATAGACTCAGGCAGATCCTCTCCCATCCGTTTTATAAGCGTTGGCTTATAATCAAAGGACTCTAACTGCGAGGGCGCGCCATTCTGAAACAGGTAGATTACTCTTTTTGCTTTAGGAGCAAAATGCGGAATGCCGGGCAAAAAATCCGGATCTGCATCTTTTGAGCCGCTAAATAAATCCGGAATGAGTAAAGAACCGAGCGCAACACTTCCAAGCCCGATACTAAGATTGGATAAAAAGTGACGGCGGTTTATATTTAAACCATGTTCTAAAATTTCTTTTTTCATAATTAGGTTTTAGTTATGGCTTCTTCCATATTATAAATTACCTGGATTACCTGCATCATGGCAGCTAAATCAGTATTTGATTTATATGCAGGCTTGTACTCACCCACTTTTATTGCTTTATCTGCCGCTTTCGCATTAGCCTTAAACCAGGCTTGTTTTTCCTTCCAGTAATCGGTAAGTATTTGAGTTTCTTTTTTATCGGGCTTTCGGCAGATAATTCTTCTGAATGCATTAGTAATAGCTGCTTCCGGTGAACTGTTATTTTTAATTAACTCATGATCAGCTAATGCCAAAGATGCTTCAAGAATAATAGGATCATTCATCATTACCAAAGCCTGCAAAGGTGTATTGGTATGAGTACGCTTAACCTCGCATTGGTCGCGGTTGCTTGCATCAAATATTATCATGTTAGGAGGGGGCACAGTGCGTTTTATAAAAGTGTACATACCGCGACGATACAATTGCCTGCCGGTATCCTGTTTGTAAGTTGCTAATTGTCCTCTTCCTGACGTAGCCATTTCCCATAAGCCAGGGGGCTGGTAAGGCTTTATACTAGGGCCTCCGATTGTTTTATTTAAAAGCCCGCTGCTTGACAAGGCCATATCTTTTACCAATTCTGCCTGCAGCCGGATGCGTGGTGCATAAGAATAATAAATGTTTTCAGGATCGGCGTTTAATTTTTCTTTGGGAATAACTGCTGACTGGCGATACGTTGCCGACATCACAATTTGTTTAACCAGTCTTTTTATGTTCCATCCATGTTCTCTGAAGTCTACCGCTAACCAATCGAGCAATGCAGGATGCGAGGGTAATGAGCCTTGCATACCAAAATCTGCCGCAGATTTCACTATACCCCTTCCAAAAAATTCCTGCCATACCCTGTTTACAAAAACCCTTGCTGTAAGCGGATTTTTCGGATTAAATAACCATTGCGATAATCCTAAACGGTTGCGGGGGTATTCTGCAGGAAAAGGCAAAATTGCATGCGGTGTTGACGGTTGTACTTCCTCTCCGTGCTGGTCATAATTTCCACGTTCAAGGATATAAGTTTTTCTCAATGTATCCATGTCTTTCATTATGGATACTTCCAGTTTATTGGTATCTGTTTTATTAAGGTAATGTAAGACCCCGTTCAGATCATCTTTTGTGATTTCCATCCGTGGATTTTTGGCATAAGTTTCCCTGCCCCCGACTGTAGATTCAAGACCTACTTCTTTTATATTATTAAAGAAAGCATACATTTCATAATATTCCTTTTGCGAAACCGGATCAAATTTATGATCGTGACATTTGGCGCATTCAATGGCAGATCCCATTATACCACGGCCTAATGTAGTGATTCTGTCGTCTACATACATAACCCGGTATTCTTCATCAATTACACCTCCCTCTTCTGTTATTTTATGATTGCGGTTAAAGCCGGTTGCAAGCAATTGTTCTTTGGTGGCATTTGGCAAAAGATCACCGGCTAATTGCCACGTAATAAACTGATCATAAGGCATATTATTATTGAAAGAATGAATTAACCAATCTCTCCACGGCCACTGGGTGCGGTAATTATCATCCTGGTAACCGTGAGAGTCAGCATAGCGGGCTACATCGAGCCAGGGAATAGACATTCGTTCACCATACGCCGGCTGCTGCAGTATTTCACCTACTATTTTTTCGTATGCATCGGCAGATTTATCATTTAAAAAGCGGTCTGTTTGTTCTGGAGTGGGAGGTAAACCAGTAAGGTCGAATGAAACTCTTTTTAATAATCTTTCCTTGTCCGCCTCATCATTAGGTGACAGGTCTTTTTTCTCTAATTGCTGCAATACAAAATAATCAATCTCATTTTTGAGCCATTTTTTATTATTTACTGTTGGTAACGCAGCTTTTTTGGGAGCGATAAAAGCCCAATGCGTTTCGTATTTGGCCCCTTGTTCAATCCATTTTTTAATGACGGCTATTTCAGTCTCTGACAGAGGAGGAATATTACTGGTAGGCGGTGGCATTTTTATGGCCGTGTCCGTAGTGCTGACACGAACAAATAATTCAGAAAGTGCAGGATTACCTGGTACCAGTGCATGTGCCCGCGGATGTTCCTGTAAGGCTTTATAGGCTTCTTCGGCGATGTCTAAACGTAAGCCAGCCTGGCGTTTGTTAGCATCGGGACCATGGCAATTGAAACATTTATCAGAAAGAATGGGACGAACCTGAAAATTATAGCTCATAATTTCGGCTGAGCCTGTTACGCTGCTGTTATTATTACCATTATTACACGAGGAAGAATATATAAATAACAATCCCGAAATTGTAATTAACAGTAAAACAAATCCTTTTTTCATTAGCAAGCTTTAAAAATGGCAAATGGAATAGAAGGTGTAAGTTACTAAAAAGAAGTGAATTTTATCGAAGCAGCAAGATCGAAATTTTACTTTTTAGCTATTTTTATACCTACCGGTTTAAAAAAGTTTTGTGGCTTTTGTCTTTTAATTGCCTAGCTTATTGATTACAAATTCTTTATATGTTTATGAGCATAACTTCTACAAAAGAAAGAGAAGCGAAGTGAGGAAGCATAAGAATCGTTAAAAATTGTTTATTATTCAAAGAGACTGAATAACTAATATAAAAATTTAATTTCCTGAATCACTTTATTGCATTTACTGTAACCAAAAAAATTAATATCAGGAAAAAATCAATCAAAAAAAATTCGACGAAGGATTGCGGCCTTGAATTATGGCGCTGCAAGCCTTAATCAGACAGCTTAAAAGCGAAACTGTTTTGATGAACTAAATGCTCTTGACAGCAGCAATTACAGTTGGTGGATACAGAAGTAAAACAGTTTATGAAAGATTTTAAAAAACTACTTTAAATGGTTGAAAAAATAACTGTCGGAAAATCCTACAGGATGCATAAAGTATGTACGGACCAGAAGTTTCATTCTATCCTATCCTTGCACAATTATTAGACTAAGCCACTATTTATTCTTTAATTGATCAAGTTTCGTATCTACAGTTATTTTTACTGTTTTAGCTACCTTATCTTTTACAAGGGAAGGAATTTTAATATTATAATCGGCGACCTGAATAATAAATGAGGCAGCAGCTATTAAACCATCCCCCTCTACTTTAATTGTACCGTTGGATTGTATTTCTTTTGTTACTCCATGTATCGTTAACTGACCTGTTACACTTATAGGATAAGTGTTGGGTTTTGTATAATTGATTGTTGAATTATTAAGGATTTGACCTTTAAATTCTGCTTTAGGGTATTTATCGCTCTCCAGATAATCGTCGTTGAAATGCTCCTGCATTTCTTCATTTTCAAACTCAAAGCCTTTAATTAAAATATTAAATTGAAGTATTCCTGTTTTAGTATCCAATACACAAACTGCTGATTTATGTTTCGCTTCAATATCTTCCAGAGGAGCTTTTGAAAAGAAACTTATAACTCCGTTTTTAGTATAAAATTTATCCTGTGCCTGTAGAATTATAGCCGAAATGAAGATAGTGAATGTAAGAAACAATCGAATTACCATGTGGTATGCAAGTTTAGTATTTGTTAGGTGGAATAACACAACGATTCAATACTACATCTGATCCAAGTCCTAATTCATCTGAATTAAATCCCGTGCAGGCTCCTTTGATGATGATTTGATTGCCGATGTTTAAGCCTGTTATTTTTTTAACATAATTACTGTCTAAACTGCACCTGACGGATGACATACTTTCCCCGTTACCCATTACTATGGTACCCGCTTCTTTTTCAATGCTTTTAATATTTCCGGTTACTGCAACTACTTTCCCCAGATACAGCTTGTTTGCTGCTGCAGAGTCTTTTTCGAATGCCGCTATTAGATCAGTAGCTGTAACAGTTACAACTGCTTTTACATCTTCCAGGGTCTTTACTTTTCCCGTATATGTTTTATAAGCATATAGCCCTGCTGTTATTAATATAATTAGTATAACAATCGTTAAAAAACGTTTCATTAGTTAATTCACTTTCTTAGATAACTCCTGCCAATATTTATATAATACCTGCTAATGATTTTATTGTTGTTGTGCATTAGTGTTTAATAGTATCTGCACCTGCTGGTGCCATCTGTCTTGGTGCTTCTCCGGCTGGACGTGGCCCTTGTGGCCCAGCTCCCGGAAGTGGTCCCATTCTCATTGGTGCCTTTGTTTCCGGGTCCTTTACTCCATGGTGACAAGTAAAACAAGTTACTTCCAGCTTAGCTCCAGATGCTTTACTATCCTTAATATCAAAGTATTTTCTATTCAGCTTTGCATTCATCCGCCACATATCTCTGGCTATGTTTTTTTCTTTTTTAGCATCAGACACAAAATCCATGCTTTTTTGTTCCTGGTTATAAGAATGACAGTAACCACACTTAACACCTAAAGAAGCAGAGAAGTGACGCATCACGCTGTCCATTTGCTGCTTGTTTATGTCTTTGGGTAAAATTTTTAAGTTCTTGTAGCGGAGCGCTGTTTTCTTAGTAAATATAAACGACATTGAAACGAATGCAATAAAACAAAGAATGACAATAAAAGTTCTTTTCATAATGTTACGAGTGTTTATAATAAGTTGTAATGTCTTTCATTAATTGACAATAACTAATTTTAAAGCTAAAATAAGATATACGCAAGTAAGTTTTTTAATTTTTATTAGAAAAGTTTTAACTGTGGATTTTAGTTCAATCCTAATTATTTTGTTTTATACGAGCCAAGTGATAGTAAGCCTGGGGCAAGGAGCTTTGTCTAACCTATGATATTCTCATATCGTTTATAACTTAATCGTAAGGCCTGCTGCTAATCCTGTTGAATTAAGATAAGTTTTAAAAGGGGCATCTTTATTTATGGAAGTTAAAGCAAATCTCGTTGCAGGTGTAAAACTTAAGGCAAGAGTTTGGTTCAAATTATAATTAACGCCTAAACTTAAAGACCCATTAAGATAAGTTTGCCTTAACCCTTCAATATGATTTATGTTTGCCTTTTCCGGCCCACCTAGTCCGGGAATTGCTGTTTCAATTTTTCCTTTTGTTAAAAAGTTCAAGGCGACTCCAAGCCCTGGATTTAAACTAAATCTTCCTTTAGTTATATTATATTTTACAAAGAAAGGCAAGGAGATATATTCAAGAATATTTTTAGAAGAAAAAGCAGAAATGCTGTCTCCTACATCGAGGCTACTACCAGGTTTATTGGAGATATAAGAATAGCCTGCTGAGCAATTGAACCGAAAATTGATATTTCCGCGACTGTCAGGACGGGCATAAATTTTCTTAGGCTGAATGTTAGTGGTCATAGAAGAGAAAGTAAGGCCGGTTTCAACAGTAAAGGTTTTACTGGTTTTATAATCGATTAAGAAACCATTGGTGTAAGCACTTTTTATTTTCTCGTTTTTCTTTATTTCGTGCCTGTCATCTTCCCTGAAACTGTGCAGATTATTATTAATTTTACTCGAAACAAAATCAGGCGAAAAGAATACAGTTACAGAGAGAGATTTTTTTTCAGGATTTTTTGCTTTGAAGTATTTTACTGCAAAAACAGCTTTTTCATGGGTGATTATTCTATTATTTGCTTGTAGTGTTGGCAATACCCTTTGCAATAATGCATTTGCTTGTTCAATAGCAAAATCCCGCTTTTGCAATTCAGTTTCCAATACAATTTCTTTATACGAATTTTCTTCTGTTATATCAGAATGATTTGCCAGGTTATTTTTTTGTTCTTGAACCGAAGAATTAGGCCTGTTATTCTTTAAAAAACTACTGTCTATCTGTCTTTCTGCTGAAGCTCCTTCATATTTCACTAATGGTTCTTCAGCCCGAAGCCTTGTTTTTTCATTATTTACTTTGCCTTTTTTATCATTCTTTACCAGGCCTCTAGAATATTCTTCTGCAGGAATTTGAGAATTTGATTTTTTATCTTCTGTCAGGCTTTTCTTTTCATTTTGGGTAAAAACTTCATTTCCCTTTTGAAACCGCGATGCCGTATTTGGTTCACTTATAGATACTGTATCTTTTCTAACTGATGACTTTTCAGGCTGATTTAATACAGTTGTTTCATTTTTATTACTGATTTTTTTAAGTTGACCTTTCCGGTTCTCTTTTCTGTTGTTACCGATGTTTTTTACAAGTTCCTTATTATGCATTTTAGTTTGCCAGGTGTACATAGCCATACCGGTTGAAAATATAAGAAGAGCAGCGGCAATCCACCTGAGCTTGTTGTATTTTTTTGATATAGAAATGACACTCTTCTTATCAAGGTTCTTATCTATGTTTTCCCATACAGAACCTGAAGGTGCCTCACTATGTTCGTCTAAAGCCTTTTTAAATAAGTCGTCTATTTTGTGTAAATCTTCACTCATGCTTAACTAAATTTTACTTTTACTGATTGTAAACTTTCATTTACAGCCTTTTGCAATATTGCCCTTGCATCAGAAAGGTTGGATTTTGATGTTCCTTCAGATATTCCTAACAGCGCGGCGATTTCCCGGTGTTTCATTCCTTCAAATACATAAAGGTTGAAAATAATGCGGTAAGCAGGCGGTAAATTCTGTACCATTTTCAGAAGTTCTTTAGTTCCGATTTTTGCAGTGATGTCTTCATTTGCACCAAATTCAACTGTTGTATGATCTAAATTTACAAGAGGATGAAGCTTTCCTTTATTCCTGTATTTCTGCAAGGCACAATTTACCATTATTTTCCTCATCCAGCCTTCAAAGGAACCTTCGTGTTTATATTGATGCAAAAATTCAAACACCTTCATAAAGCCTTCCTGCAAAACCTCCTCCGCTTCTTCCCGGTTTTTTGAATAACGAAGGCAAACAACGAACATTTTTTGCACATACATGCCATACAACCTGCTTTGCGATTGCCGTTCTCCTTTTATGCAGGCTTCTATAAGCTGTTCTGTTTGTTTCGTTATTTTCGTTTCTTCTGACATAGATGCTGAAATGTAAATAATGGTTGGGCGGTTTTTTTTAATGGTGGGTATTTTTATAAAGAAAGGATAAGACTTTAGTGTATGATCACCTCCTGTTTATCAGTAGTAATACTTTCACTTTAGCAGGCCGTCATCAAAAGGTAGAGTTTTCCATTACTGTTGTTATACATTCACCCGGGCCTGCAGCATCCTTCTTTGTTTTAAGAACTTGCAGGCACCATCCTGTGAGTGCATACACAATTACAAATGCAATTGACATGCAAAATTTATTAGTATTCATTTTCAACTATTCCTGTATTTACTGTAAGAAGATTTTTTGAATGATTTATAATCCATTATAGCCAGTTTTTTTTGAACTGCATACACCATTTTCATCACAATTTTCTTTCAGATCGGTCAAAGAAAAATCCCAAATGTGGTAAACACCTAAATTGTTGCGACGAACAGGATAATGTATGTATGATAATAAAGGATATTTTTACTTTTTACAGAATAAAAGAAATATAGGTTCCACATCATTTAATATTGTTCCTTACAACTTTATAGCAACACTTTTTCCTTATTTGTCGCAGAATAGTTATGGTTGGCAGCATTAGCTGAATTAAGAGTAATAAGCAGAATAGCTTTGAGTTCTAAATTATTATTTATGAAAAAGTTACTTATCGTTTTTACCATTTTTAGTTCCATCTATTCAACCAATAGTTTTGCGCAGGATAAAACACCAACTATTGTTTCAAAGTCTTTTCAAACCTCTTTTAGTAATGCAAAAGAAGTAACCTGGTCTGAGGTGAATGACTTGTATAAAGCAGCATTTACATCAGATGGCCAAACCATATTAGCCTTCTATAATGCAGAAGGTAATTTACTGGCTTCAGCAAGAGATGTTTCACTTTTACAATTGCCACTTTCCTTGCAAAATAATTTAAGAAAAAACTATCAGGACTACACCGCAACTAATTTTTTCGAAGTAAACAACGAAGGAGGGACAACTTACTATGTAACTGTCGAAAGCAATTCTATAAAATTGCAATTGAAGTCCACCTCTTTTGGAGAATGGGATGCTTATAAGAAGAGTCGTATTTAAAAGGTGTAGTCTGTTACGATGTCTAAGAACCCAATGATAATACATTGGGTTTTTTTATTATTGGTCTTAATCCATTTAAATCCATTAACAAAACTTTTATTTGATTTACCCAACCATTCTTTTCTACACCTACATCTACCTTTTATAGAAACAGAATTTATAAAACTTCTTTATCGACTTAATAGCTCTACTCATACTTTGGAACTAAGTGCACTCAATCATGCACAACAATTATAAATAAGAAATACAATTTAAAATTTTGACACCATAGGGTGAATGGGAATGTTATGTGGTATTTAATTATAAAAATGAAACTTATTGAAATTTTATAAAAACCATTAAAACACTTTTTTAACTACAAATCAATCTAAAAAAATGAAAACAAACATGAGAACAAACAGCATATTCAATATGCTTTCATTGGCACTTCTTTTACTGTCTTTTGCTTCTTGCAAGAAAGATAGTACAGTAGACACTACAGCAGCAACCCAGTCAACTACAGAAAGTACAACTACACAGGCAGCAGTAGCAAGTACACAGGCGGTTGCAGTTGCTGCAAGCAGGTCAACTGTCGGTGACTCCGTTTACGTTGTAGGAACCTGTGCACGTGGTCATCACAGAGACTCTATTGCTTTCAGCAGTTTGCCTGGTGCGGTCACTGATTATCTGACTGCTAATTATGCAGGCTATACCTTTCAAAAAGCCTTTACCAATAAAGATACTTCGGGTAATACTGGGGGTTACATTGTTATTATTCAGTATAATGACAATCCGGTAGGTTTAAGATTTGATGCTGCAGGTGCTTTTGTAAAAGTGCTGGAGCAGCGTGAAGGCCGTGATTTGGACGGGCGACATGGCTGGCATCAGGGGGGTGCTTTTGCTGACAGGGACGGAAAGAGAAGAGATACTATTGCGCTCAGCGCCTTGCCTTCAGCTATTACAGGCTATTTTACAACCAATTATGCCCAGGATACTTTAGTCAGGGCTTATAAAAACAGGGACAACAGTATTGTAGTGCTGAGCACAAACAATGGTGCGTTTGCAACGGTCTTCGATGCAAATGGCGCTTTCATTAAAAGAGTTGACTTGCCTGCACGCAAAGGCCATCCCAATTCTATAGAGCTGGCTGCTTTGCCATCAGCAGCCCAAACTTACCTGACAACAACTTATCCTAACTATGTTTTTAAACAGGCTTTTGAAATTAATGAGAATGGAACGCTTCAAGGTTATGCTGTGTTTATTGATGCTAATGCCACCAAGTATGCTTTAGCGTTTGATGCTACAGGTAATTTTATAAAAGCAGTTACCGTTAAATAAAATTCTTTGTTTTTGAAGTTCTCCTGCCTTGCTCTGTTGTTTCCCGATAAGAAACACAGGCAAGGCTTTTTCAACGCAGGTTTACATAAAGCTCACTTATAAAAATTATCTTATGTACAATTCTCACATTGCTCACCTTGTTAATCATCAAAAAGTATTTGAAATAGGTAGCCGGCTATTAGAATTTTTTGCACTAAATATTAAGTCTGTGGTGTATAAAAATAACGATGATAACGAAACACTTGCCTATTTTCTTAAGTCGATAAAAAAACCTTCAACGGTATTGGATATTGGTTCACATAATGAAGAATATTTATTTTTTATTTTGAAAATGGCGAAACGTTCGGGTAAATTAATTGCATTTGAGAATGAACCTAATATTTACAATTATTTATTTGAAAAAAAAGAAATTTTAAAATTGAAGAATGTAGATATAGAGAAACAGACGTTTTCGGAAGCAGCAGAAAAATCTTCACCGGGCGTTTTATCAGAAAAAAAGAAAGGAGCTACGGTAATTGATTTTTACACAACAATAAACAGGGAAACCAAAGAGGTAAATGAGGCTGTAACGCTGGATAACTACTGCATGACTAATAATATTGAACCTGATTTTCTTAAAATTAATGGAGACGGAAATGAACTCATAATATTAAACGGTGCAATTAATATATTACAAAGATACAAACCAACAATTTTGATAGAATGCGAAGAGAGGCGCGAAGCACGTGATAAAATCTTACAAATATTTAAGTTTCTTACTGATTTAAAATATTCAGGTTATTTCATTCTTGATACTATGAAATTACCTTTAAGCAACTTCGATTTCAATATCTATCAAAATCCTTTCAGCAATTTTTATTGCAAAGATTTCATCTTTGAGTAAGGATATTGCATATATAGTTTTGCGCCGCAAAACTTTTATAACCATTTTTTTCCGGTTTGCGCATTCTTTTTCCGGTTTGCATCATTCATTAAAATTCTTTTAAGTATCCAAATAATTTTGTTTTAGAAAAAATTCAGATGCAACAACTGGATTTTGATTAGCTCTGATCAAATAAATTTTTATAAGATTTAAAAAATAATTTAATGGAACGCAAAGACTTTTTAAAAAACGGGATAGCTGCATTAGGGCTAACTTTTGTAGCCCCTTTACTCAAAGCCTGTACAAAAGAAACAGTAGCTGCTACTGACGCAGTTACCGGTACTACGGGTACAGCTTCCGGTTCCGGCACAACATCAGGTTCCTGCTCAGCTTCTCCTACAGAAACCGCAGGCCCTTTTCCAACTAAAACACCCAGCAGTCTTGTAACATCTGATATTGTCAGCGACAGGGCCGGTGTACCTTTAACGGTTAAGATTACCATTAATAACGCAAACAATAGCTGCACAGCTCTTGCAGGCGCTATCGTAGATATCTGGCATTGTGATGCAGCAGGTAGTTATTCTGAGTATGGCGGTGGTGGCATGCAGTCAACTAATTATACTTCTGTCCATTTTCTACGTGGAAGGCAAACAACTAATGCAAATGGTTTAGTCACCTTTAACTCTATTTTCCCGGGTTGGTACTCTGGTCGTGCTCCACACATACATGTTCATGTTTATAGTGCAAGTGGTACATCTTTAATGATCACACAAATTGCCTTTCCAACGGATGTTTGCAACACAGTATACACGACTGCAGCAGACTATAAAAGCAGGGGAACGCAGGATACCACAAATGAAAGAGATAATGTATTTTCTGATTCATTAGCCAGCGAATTAGCTACTGTTACCGGCAGTGTCTCTGAAGGTTATACGCTTACACATCTCATTACCGTAAGCGTTTAATAAATACTTTTTATAGCAGTAAGGCATCATATAATTTACCCTGATGCCTTATCTGGTTGGTTAGAAACATAAGTCAGCAACAAAATGAATCAACAGCCTAAAGCAAAAATATTTCTTGCAGATGAAAGAGGCTGCGACGAAAAGGATTGGTATAGAAGCTACAGCACTTTCAATTTTGGTAAATATTACAATGAGCATAAACAAGCCTTTGATAGGTTATATGTTTTAAATGATGATACCCTTGAAGGTGGTCGTCGTCTTAATATGAATATCAAGGAAAGTGCGGTTATGCTTTTGCTTCCTATTGTAGGTGCGGTTTCTTACAAAGACTCTTTTAAGAATGAAAAAACAGTACATGCCGGCCGGTTACATGTTTCTTATTTGCCTGCCGGTGCTGCTATTGAAGTTTCAAATCCTTATACAAATGAATTAATTAATTTTCTTCAAATACGGATAAAAGCTGAAATACCTGAAACAGACAATAAACCAGAGATATATAGTTTTGATTTAAATGAAAATAAAAACAACCTCATCCCGCTAACAACTGCTGCTTCCACTGCAAATACAACTGCTGCAACTCAACTTCCTCTTATAGCAATGGGAAAGTTTGCCGGCAGAGAAGAAGCTATTTATACATTAAAAAATGAACAAAACAATTTATTCGTTTTTATTATTCAAGGTGTTTTTGAAGTGCAGGGTCGCCTGCTGCATGCAAGGGACGGACTTGGTTTGTGGGATGTATCCGAAGACATAGAACTGGAAGCCCTGAGTAATGATGCAATTGTGCTGATGCTAGAATTAAGTAGAGAATAATTTATGAGTTTTAGGTTTTTCATAGCAAGCAATCGTTAGGCCCGCTGTTTTTACAGCGGGCATTTTTTATAAATTAACATGCATAACTTTTTTTCTTGTTTGTCGCATAGTTTTTCCTGTTTGCAGCATTCATAAAAAGAGTGCATTTCCTTCTGATACTTTTGTTTTGTCAAAAGAAATCAGTCAGCATTTCTAACGATAGGCAAATGATAAAAAGTTTTTGACCCGACAAAAAATGAAAAAAATATTACCTGTAATAGTTGCAATAATCACTTCGTTGCAATTATTTTCTCAATCACAGTCAGGAAGTACTCCAACCGGCAAAACCGGCTTTGTCCAGGCTAATAATGGACATGTTTATGGTAAAATTACAGACAGTCAGGGCAAGGCAATTAACGAAGCCTCGGTGCTTGTACTTCAAACCAAATTCGATACGCTTCAAAGAAAAATAAGGAAATCCTGGTAAAAGGAGTTATCACTGCAGCTAACGGAGAGTTTGACATAGAAGAGCTTCCGGTATCTGGAAAATTGAAACTGAAAATTTCTGGTATGGGCTACAAAGAGGTTAATCAAAGTATTTCATTTATGGCTGATATGCCTTCCGCACAAAAACCTGCATCAGGCAATCTTCCTCAAATGCCTGCGGGTGGAGCGATTTCTGCAGAAAAAGACCTTGGCAAAATAGAACTTATTTCCGATGCAAAAGAACTGGAGGCAGTAACGGTAACTGCTGTAAAATCTTTGATGAAGCTCGATATTGATAAAAAGGTTTTCAATGTTGAAAAAAACATTGTAAGCGAAGGCGGTACAGCAGTTGACGTGATGAAAAATGTTCCTTCGGTTAATGTTGATATTGATGGAGGTGTTACGCTTCGCAATAGTGCTCCCCAAATTTTTGTAGATGGAAGACCAACCACGTTAACACTCGAACAAATTCCTGCTAATGCCATCGAAAGTGTTGAAGTAATGACTAATCCTTCTGCAAAGTTTGATGCTTCCGGTGGAGGTGCAGGTATTTTAAATATAGTTTTAAAGAAAAATAAGAAAACAGGCTATAATGGTAATGTAAGGGCAGGAGTAAATAAATATGGCGAAACAAATGCAGGTGTAGATTTTAATATTCGTCAAAACAAAATAAATTTAACGGGAGGCATCAACGTCAGGCAAGCCAATGGGAGAAGCACAGGCACTGTTAGCAGAACAAATATTGCCGACACACCTGTAACAACAATCAACCAGCAAAGTTTTGAACAAAACAAAGGAAATATGCTTTTTGGCAAAGTTGGTCTTGACTATTTTGTTACCAATAAAACAACGCTTTCATTATCAGCAATCAAAATGCAGGGAGATATGAAATCTAACTCATTGCTTTACATTAATACAGACAGTTTATATAATGCCGGTACTGCTGCATCATATGGCCAGCGAACCACAAACGGTCAAAGAATTTTTAACGGGCAGGGACTTGTATTTGGAATGAAACACCTGTTTGCAAAAGAAGGTGAAGAACTGACCGCTGATGCAAATTATTTTACCGTCAAACAGGTTCAGAAAGCGCACAGTAATTTTTTTATGAGCCGAACTAAAAATCTCTTATGAATCTTTACTTACGTCGCACTCTTATATATTTTGGGCGCTCCAGTAGTGTACATGAGATTACGATGACAGAAGCTGAACAAAAAGCAGCATACCGTTTTTTGTCCAATGAGAAAGTAGAAGAAAAGATACTGATAGATACAGCCAAAGAAAGAAGCAGTTATTTATGTGAGGGTAAGGAAGTGCTGGTGATACAGGACACTACCGAAATTAATCTGGACAATCATCGCAATCGTATCGAACGTAGCACTGGTATAGGTTTAACGGGAAATAACGAAGATTTGGGATTTTTCCTTCACGGAAGTTTAGTGTTGGACGCTCATACTGAAAGCTGCCTGGGTTTTTCCGATATTCAGCTATGGCACCGCGATGAAGAGAAGGAAGATAAGCAGCAAAGGGATTATAAGAAACTGCCAATAGAAGAGAAGGAATCCTACAAATGGATAAAAGCCTGCCTGCAAAGCAAGCAACATTTATCGAAGGCTGCATCTGTTACATTCATAGAAGACAGAGAAGGTGACATATATGAACAGTTCGCAAGTATACCAGATGAGCGAACGCATTTAATTATACGCAGCCGTGATAACAGAAGATTATGTGATGGGGGTAAATTATTTGAACATTTAGCAGCCCAACCTTTAGCAGGCACCTATAGTATAGAATTGGTAAAAGATATACGCAAAGGAGTAGAAAGCAGAACGGCAAATGTAGAAGTGCGGTTTTGCAAATTAGCTATAGCAAAACCTCAATCGTTAAAGAAAACAGAGGTAGCCGATAAAATAGAACTTCATGCAGTGGAAGTTCGCGAAGTCAACGGGCCTGAAGGAACTTCGGTGTTGTGGCGGATATTAACTACTCATACCCTAAGCACCTATGAAGATGCTATAAAGATTGTCAATAACTACCGGCAAAGATGGTATATAGAACAGTTGTTCCGGTTATTAAAAAAGAAAGGTTTTAAGATAGAATCCAGTGAACTGGAAAGTGGCTGGGCCATCAGAAAGTTAACGGTAATGATACTTAATTCAGCATTAAGGGTTATGCAATTGCTATTAGCTTATAACAATGAAGAAAGCGAGCCAATAGAAGAAGTATTTGACGAAGGGGAAATCAAGTGCTTAGAGCAGATAAACAGTACTTTACAAGGCGATACAGAAAAAAGTAAAAACAAAAACAACCCCAAGAAATTGTCGTGGGCAACATGGGTAATAGCAAGATTAGGCGGATGGAAAAATTACAACAGTAAACGACCACCGGGACCCATAGTATTAAAGAAAGGATTAGATAAGTTTACAGCTATTTACCAAGGCTCGCAACTGGCTACAAAATTTCAATTAAATGTGTCCTAACGGTAGCCCTTTGGAGAGAGGCAGGGTGAGGTCAATCAATAAAAACACTAAATTCATCAAATGAAGTTTTCGTGGACGAATACCAGGTGGGCCAGGGTTGTACTGCACATTGCAGTATGGCTGGTTGTATTTTCATTGCCATACCTGTTATCTTCGCCTTATAATCAAAATCGCCCTGAGCAACCCGACAGGGAGGGCTTCTTTCAACTCAACTTATTAACAGGTTTCTTTTGGGTGGCGCTTTTTTATCTGAACGCATATGTATTAACGCCCAGCTTTGTTTATGTAAAGAAGTATTTCGTGTACATCCTTATACTTTTAGCTGTTTATTGTGTTATAATGCTTTTTCATGGATTATTATTTACATGGTTAATAAAATCACGGCCTTTTATTTTTCAAAGATCAGCAAGCTTCAACTTAACTGCCTTTCTTCTTACAATTACTGTAAGCATTATTTTTAAAATGATGCAGGACAAATCGAGAACTGATAAGCTTACACAGCAAAAACAGGAAGAGAACCTGAGATCAGAATTATCTTTTTTACGCTCACAAATAAGTCCGCATTTTGTCTTTAATGTATTGAACAATATAGTGGCATTGATCCGGTTGAAAAGTGACCAACTGGAGCCGACAGTAATGAAGCTGTCATCACTAATGCAGTATATGCTGTATGAAACAGATGAAGAAAAAGTGATGCTGAAAACAGAGGCAGAATACCTACAAGGCTATATAGACCTGCAGCAGCAACGCTTTGGATCAAAAGTTGAATTAAACATCTCAATAGAAATTGATGACAATGGCCATACAATTGAACCAATGCTTTTAATACCATTTGTAGAAAATGCTTTTAAACATGGAGTGGGCATGATAAATAAACCTCAAATCAATATACATCTGCATACAAAAGAAAACAAGTTGTACTTTACGGTGCTTAATAAATACAATGAAATTAATATAGAAACAAAAGATAAAACATCAGGCATTGGATTGTCCAATGTAAAACGCAGGTTAAATTTATTGTATGAGAAACAGAATGAATTAGTGATTACCCGCAAGGATGGTTGGTTTTCAGTTTCATTACAATTAAATCTACACTAATGCTCAATTGTATCGCCAGCGCTAGGTCTGCTTGAGGATAATATAAGCAAAGTTTGCTACCTGTTCTGAAAGACCAGGCATAAGATACTGACTTGTTTAGTACAACTCTTTCCACATTTACGGGAATAACATTAACCGAGTGAAAAATAATTTCACGTTCTTTGAATCAATTGGCTTCAGATCGTAACACGAAACAATGGATATGAGTAGAATAATCTGAAGAAGTAATTTGATGAGAGATGTGTTGAGGTGAATGAAAAAGTGAGCAGGTTTGTTTTAAAAAACTCAAAAAAATCTATCTAAACTGTCCCTTTCTTTCTAAATTGTGCTCTTAACGTGAAAGTCATCTTTTAATCATAATACTCTTTATTCTTTTACAAACTCGTCTACCTGTGCATATATATTTGACAATGCAAGATCATAATTAATAGCGCTGATATGGATGTAATCCTCTTTGTCTTTTGCTGTGCTTAATATCCATTTATCATCACTACGTGTATAAACTTCGGCAGCATTTTCTGTACTGCTTACAAGTACATAATTTTGTAGTGAAGGTATAGTTCTGTATAATTTAAATTTAGTCCCCCTGTCATAATCTTCTGTAGCCGTAGAAAGAACTTCAAATAACACGGTAGGATTTAGCAGAGTGTCAAACTTATCGTCGAGGTATTCTTCTTTACCACATACAATGGTTACATCCGGATAAGTGTAAAAGCCATTATAGTTATTATGAACCCTTAAATCACTTGGGAAAAATGAACATCCTTTTCCCCTAAGATGCTGTCCAATCGCTAAAATGATTGAAGCAACTATTTTATTGTGCTCTTTTGTAGCTCCGGCCATAGCGAATATTTCACCTTTATAATATTCACTTTTATTTGGTGCCTTCCTTTCAAGTTCAAGATACTCTTCCTGGCAAAGAAGTGTTTTAGGAATTGGGGGCATAAGAAGAATTTACTGATAAAATTAAATCAATTTGAAGTGAAGGTAGTACAGATCTTTTTGTGATGTCTTACAGGTCACTAACGGGGAGTACAACAAATCTAAAAATGAATTTAGTATTTTTTTTATATCTCATAATGACTTCTGCAAGCAACAACAATTACAGCATCATCAGTAATGGAATATACTATTCTATACTCTTCATTTATTCTTCTGCTTCAGAAGCCTTTCAAGTTACCTTTTAATGCCGCAGGTTTACCAATACCTTTTATTGGATCTTCTAAAATTTAGGAAAATAATTCAGCTATTTTTTCAAAATTTTAAGATCATTTTTTGCCCAGATTCAAAATCTTCGACGGCATGTTTTTCTAAAATAAGTTTGGTCATTTTCCTGGATCATTAAGGTAGCTATTAATTTCCTCCAGCGTATACTCCCTAAGGTTTCGCATATGCTTTACATTTTCGACTGATTCTAATAATCGTTTTTTTGCTATAGGGTCGCTCAGCAAATACTCTGTTTCATCCATTTCATCATCTTCATACATTCAATAGTTCGGTAATATTTTAAGCTGCCATAGAACCAATATTTAAGCATTGGTGGTACAGCTTTTTTATTTTATTGCAATTCAGCTCCAGACCTAAGTTTGAAAAAATTGTTTCGGTCAGAAATTT